>OJDK01000004.1_pt1 | contig 238621 bp, 220 predicted proteins | sample 1592791 | NCBI WGS metagenome assembly OJDK01 (sample SAMN05416878, study PRJEB24817) | seawater metagenome | isolation source: Sea water | place: Canada:Atlantic | collected 2013-11
AAACGAGCCTCAGATGAGGCTCGTTATATGATCCCTAAACTGTGGGACAGCAGTGATCAGAAGACGGCTTTTACTACCTTAATAGCACTGGCGGCTGGGAACGTTAATATTATGACAACCATAATTACATTAGTGGTTATTGCCTTGGTATTGCTTTATATCATCAGCATATATAACCGCCTAGTAACTCTAAAAAATCGCTATGAAAATGCGTTTGCGCAGATTGATGTGCAATTAAAGCGTCGTTACGATCTCATTCCCAACTTAGTTGAAACCGCTAAAGCCTATTTAGGGCACGAACGTAATACGCTTGAAGCCGTTATTGCTGCTCGAAACGACGCAGCTGCTGGCTTAAAAGCAGCTGCTCAGCAGCCGGGAAATGCCGGTGCGATGAAGCAACTATCAGGTGCCGAAGGTGTTTTAGCTGGTGCAATGGGCCGCTTAAATGTCGTCATGGAAGCTTACCCTGATTTAAAAGCCAACCAAAATATGATGCAGGTATCTGAAGAGCTAAGCAGCACAGAAAATAAAGTCGCATTTTCACGCCAGGCCTTTAACGATGCAGTCATGAGCTACAACACCTTCCGCCAAACATTTCCGCCGGTTTTCTTTGCATCAATGTTTGGCCATGGCAGCGATGCTAGCCTATTAGAGTTTGAAGATAAGGCTGCTATACAGGCTGCGCCGAAAGTAAGCTTTTAATTTACTTTCAATTTTTAACTTAGCGCTCAAGTTTGCTTGAGCGCTGCCAATAGCATTGTGACGTATGAATTTTTTTGAGCATCAAGACCAAGCACGCCGTCGAACCGGCCTGCTAAGCTTACTCTTTTTCCTCGCGGTCGCGATCATCGTCGTTTTGCTCAATATCGTATTTATTGTTGCTTTAGCGTGGTCAAGCCATAAACCCATTACCCTTGAATTAGTACAAGCTCAGCCAGAAATATGGTTGCTTGGGACCGCGGGCGCGTTGCTCGTTATTTTCGCAGGTAGCGGCTATAAATGGCTGGAATTACGCAAAGGCGGGCGACAAGTCGCCGATATGCTCGGTGGCCGGAAAATTCAATCCAATACACAAGATAGTGACGAGCAACAGTTACTCAATGTTGTCGCAGAAATGGCCATCGCCTCGTCAATGCCAATACCGGATGTCTATGTTCTCGATGACGACAGCATTAATGCCTTTGCTGCAGGCCATCAGCCTTCGGATGCCATCATTGGGGTAACTCGCGGCTGTATGGAGAAACTATCCAGAGAGCAACTACAAGGTGTCATTGCCCACGAATTCAGCCATATATTAAACGGCGATATGCGCCTGAATATGCAACTGATGGCGTTACTCTTCGGTATTTTATTTATCGGCTTAGTCGGCCGATTACTCATGCATTCATCCTCTCGTAGCCGCAATTCTAAAAATAATGCGGGGCCTATGATAGGTTTAGGTTTGATGGTTATTGGCTATAGCGGTGTATTTTTTGGCAGTATTATTCGTGCTGCGGTGTCGCGCCAGCGCGAGTTTTTAGCCGATGCATCCGCGGTACAGTTCACCCGTAATCCCGATGGTATAAGCGGTGCATTAAAGGTCATTGGTTATGGCGCTGGTAGTGATGTTCACAATCCGGCCAGTGAGGAAATGGGGCATCTATTTTTCGGTCAGGCATTTACTTCGCGCTTAAATATCTTTGCGACACACCCTCCGCTCGATGAGCGTATTAATCGTTTAGATCCTTCATGGAACGGCCAATATCTTAAGCCGAGAGTAACGTCAGCTCCTCGGGAAACACCCTCTCGTAAGAACACTCTCGACAGCGCAACTTCTGCAATTATTAGCGGCTTAGCGAGTGCTACCAGTGCGGGGCACGCTGATACTAAAAACCAAAGGATAGAGCCCGAAAATAACACCACCGTCGTTTTATCTGAACGCCAACGCGCACTGTTAAATTTACAGGCGGCGGCGATTGAGCCAGACAGCGCACGTATATTGATATTTTCGTTATTAATTGCGTCGCCGAATAAATTAATCGCAAGAGAACAGCAAGATTTAGTGCGTAAGCAACACGGCCAACAATCATTTACAACCTTGCTACAGTTTTACCCTGCCGCACAAACACTCTTGCCTGGCCAACGCCTACCGCTGGTCGAAAAATCGCTGACGGCATTAAGAGAAATGTCGCCGCAGCAATACGAAAATTTTCATACGACGCTGGTCAAGCTCGCGAAAGCTGACGGTGAAATTGATTTATTTGAATGGTGTTTATACCGCTTAATATTGCAATATTTAGGTGCGCATTTTAATACTGTTCATCCAGCAAAGCCGCGATATAGCCAAGCAGATGCAGTAGCTAGCGAGATCGCCACGGTTATCTCTTATGTTGCCTGTGCAGGCCAAGAACATCCTGAAGATATTGATAAAGCATATGCCGCGGGAATTGCAGCCGGTGGCTTCTCTGCGGTGAAGCGAGATATAGCGCATACCACCTCGGGCTCACTCAATCCATTAAACCGCGCTCTGGCAAAATTAACCCAAGCCTATCCTCATATAAAAGGGCGGATTATTAAGGCATTAATGGCAACCATTACAAATGATCGCCACATTACTGAAGATGAACGCGACATGGTTAAAACGATAGCCACTATTTTAGAATCGCCAATTCCGAAAGAGCTTATCGAATAACCAAGAATTTTAATCTAGCTCTCGTAAAACCCGCAATGGAGCAACGGTTACAGCACGTCGCATAAGCAATGTGCCAAGTGCAACCAGCACTAGCATTGTAGCCGGTAGCAACCATAGCCAGAGCCAACCCAGACCACCGTAGGGAATATCTAACAAGACTGTGTATAAGCCATAACAAATCGCCTCGCTTCCCAGTAACGCCAGCAATCCGGCAATCCCACCTAGCAACGAAAATTCAACCATCTGCGCCTGGCGGATACGACCAGAACTGGCACCTAAAGTACGTAATACTGCGCCTTCGCGTAGCCGCTCTTGAGTGCTACTAATCAAAATCGCTATGGTCACCAATCCAGCAGCCACTAAAACAAACGCCAGAATTAATTCAATTGCCAAAGTTAAACGCTGCAACAGCATTTGTATTTGCCCGAGCAAATAACGTGTATCCAGCAAGGTAACACCCGGAAATTCACGAATAAGCTGGGTTAGTGCTGTTTGTTTTTCTACTGGAATATAAAAGCTTGTGAGATAGCTTGTGGGCAACGCCACTAAGACGTCGGCAGAAAATACCATGTAAAAATTGGGCGTCATACTGCCCCAATCGACAGTACGCAAACTACTAACAGTCGCCTTAAAATTGATCCCTGAAGCGCGAAATTCAATCACATCATTCAATTTAATTCCCAAGCGCTTGGCCAGCTTGGCCTCTACCGACAACTGCTGAGTTTGGCTCGTCATCAATGACCAATCACCCTCTTCTATTTCATTATTATCGGGCAGGCGATTAAATGTGGTAGAAATTAAATCACGATCAATAGCGCGGTCGTCGGCGATAGCGAGTTCAGCTACAGATACATCATTGATACTGACCAAACGCATGGGCACCATAGGATAAAGAGGCTCGGCCCGTAACCCAGCACTATCGAGCGCAAAACTGAACTCCTCGCGCTCATAATCTTGGATATTCATTGCAAATACATTCGGTGCATCATCTGGCAAACTTCGTTGCCAATCGGCGAGTAAATCATTACGCACTACGCCGATAACAATCATCACGATCAAAGTTAATGCGAAAGCAATTATCTGACCTGCGGTTTGACGACTATTACGGCTTAAATGCTGCCATGCGAAACGCAAAGCCAAGGGCAAATCAATATTTTGTAAGCGCCGGCGTAATAAGCGAATCCCTAGATGCAGCAAGGCCAATAACAATAAAACGACCAGTGTTCCCCCTCCCATCATGCCGAGACTAAGTACTACATCCGCAGTAAACAACCAAAGTAAAAAGGTCAGAGCTATAAGTGCTAAAGCGGCTAAAAACCAACCCTGCAAAGGTACTGGCACTAAGTCTCTGCGCAACACACGCAGAGGCGATACTCTCGATAACGGCATGAGATGGGGTAGAGCAAAACCCAATAAACTAATCAGGCCGCTACTTAACCCCAACAGCCAAGCACTCCATGGAGCCGCCGGTAAATTATCCGGTAATAAATCTCCTAATACTTCTATTAGTCCCGCCTGTAATAGTAATGACAAGCCGGCACCCACTAGAGTGGCTATAGTACCTATCCAAAATAATTGACTGGTATAAATATATAGCACTTGGCCTTGGGACAAACCGAATGTACGCATTAAAGCACTAATATCAAAATGTCGCTGGGCATAACGCTGAGCACAAATAGCAACTGCCACACTCGCCAGTACAACAGCAAGCAAGGCGGATAAACCAAGGTACTGCTTGGCCCGACTTAACGAACCCGCCATCGCTTGATTGCCATCATCTAGAGATTCAAATTTTTGATTAGGCTCCAGCACCAATTCTTGCTCTAAAGAATTTAGCGCATCATCACTACCAGCTAGCAAAAGCCGATAATTAATACGACTGCCAGGGCCTAATAAACTGCTGTTTTCTACATCGCGCCAATTCACCATTAAGCGCGGCGACAGAGTATAAAAATTACCGCCACGATCAGACTCTTCGGTAATAACACCACTAATGCGTAATTGGCTTACACCCAGCTCGACGCTATCTCCGACTTCTACATTTAATAGCGCTAAAAGACGCGCCTCCGCCCATGCTTCGCCGGGCTGCGGTCCGTGTAACTGAGGATCACCGGCGCCATACATTTCTGGACTGATGGCTAATCGGCCACGCAGAGGGTAACCGTCATCAACCGCCTTAATTGCGGCTAATGCCATCTCATCCCCATGCAATACCACACTAGGAAACTCCATCGTCCGCGCGGTTTTTAAATCTAGGTTTTGCGCCTTAGTCTGCCATTCATCCGGTAATTGCGTAGTCGACGAAATACGGCGATCTGCACCCAATAAGTCATTGGCGTTAGCCTCCATCGCCAAGTTTAATCGCGCACTAAATAAAGCGATTGCCGTTGTTGCCGTTACAGCCAATATCAATGCTAACAATATAAGTGTGAGCTCGCCGCTGCGGGCCTCACGCCACAATAACCGCAACGCCAATAATGTTTGACGATATAGAGTCACAGGATTTTCTCCTCCTGCGTTGTCTCGAATAACTCGCCATCGTTCATATACACTTGGCGATGACAGCGCGCTGCTAATTTAGGATCGTGCGTTACCAACACTAGTGTGGTGCCTGAATCACGATTCAAAGTGAACAGTAAATCCTCAATTTGTTGCCCTGTTTTCCGGTCGAGATTCCCCGTCGGTTCATCAGCGAATAAAATCTCAGGCGCTCCGGCGAATGCACGAGCAATCGCAACCCTTTGTTGTTCACCACCCGATAACTGACTTGGGTAGTGATGCTCGCGTTGCGCTAAACCCACTTCTGCCAATAATTTCTTTGCCTCTTGGCGCGCCGCTTTTACGGAACGAATCTCCAGTGGCAACATCACATTCTCTAACGCGGTCAATCCTGGCAAGAGATGAAAATTCTGGAAGACAAAGCTAACGCCACGCGCACGCACTGCGGCGCGCTGGTCTTCATTAAGATTTACTAGCGATTCGCCCAGCAGGCTCACATCGCCTGAAGTTGGTAAATCAAGGCCGGCCATCAGTCCAAGTAAGGTTGATTTACCACTACCGGAAGCACCAACAATGGCAATAGCATCGCCAGCCTTGATCTCTAAGTTAACGCCCTTCAGGATAGTCAGTGCTTGCCCACCTGTTTCTACCGTTTTGGTAAGGGCACTAACAGATAAAGAGGTTGCTACATTGTTACGATCAACGCCGCTCATAAAACTAGGATTCCTTATTGGCTTATTGCTCAATCTTGCTGTTTTTGCTTCATCCAGCCGAGCTGAGCCAACCATCGTTGTTGTGGGTGATAGCATTAGTGCCGGATTTGGTGTGCCACTGCAACAAGGATGGCTGCATTTATTAGAACAACGGCTGCAACAGCAGGTTCCAGAGCTTAAAGTTGTCAATGCCGGAGTATCCGGCGATACCACGAGTGGCGGAGCCAACCGCCTGCCTGATCTAATCGAAACCTATTCACCAGAATTGGTGGTTATTGAACTGGGCGGTAACGACGGCTTGCGCGGTACTCCGGTAAAATTAATTCAGCGTAATCTCATTAGTATGATCGAAGCAGCACAGAACAGTGGTGCCGACGTGCTACTTGTCGGCATGCAAATTCCACCCAACTATGGCCAGCGCTACGCGGAGTCGTTAAGCCAGCTCTATCCCACATTAGCTCAGCAATACAATACGATGCTGTTGCCATTTGAGCGATTGGCGACAATATCTACCGCACCAGGCATGATGCAAGATGACGGTATTCACCCGTCGGCCGCCGCACAGCCATTACTAGCCGACGTGTTAGCGCAACCTATCGAGGATTGGCTAACAAGCCGTTCCAACTAAACCGATCGATCATCAATTACTGGGTTGTGGTGTCCGGATTAACTTGGACGTATCAACATCTAATGCTTCGAGCTCACCCAATATCATGGCGTAAGTATTGTCATACATCGTTGGCGTTCGGCTCAACACGAATAGAGTGTACTCCAATGGATCTGTCACCACGGCATACTGGTAATCGACGGCATCCAACACCACTATCAAGTAATTCGGGTAGGGTAAGTTAGGTGCGTCAGGAAAAACGACTTTCAGCTTTGAGTTGGTTTCTTCATCCCATACCGTCGCATTACCGAGTATCTCGCTCGGCTCGCCGGCGAGGGTATCGACGAAACCTTTATTCAAAACTTGTACACTACCATCTTCTAATAGTGTGTACTCCGCTGTCACCCCCACCAAGCCCTCGTTAAAAAATACCTCATTGGCAGAGATCTGATACCAAAGCCCCATATAGCGTGGAATCTCGACATAAGGCACCGTTGCTACCCACTGACAGCCCGATAGAAACAGCACACAGACCGACGTTAAGAGAGTAAGAATCGCTTTTTTCATTTTGACTTCCTCCTTGTTAGTACAGTTTTATTTATACAAATACTATACATATGACATTTCATGTACAATGTTCATCTCATGCCAAACACTCAATTGTCATCAATCCATATTTATGATGCCGGTTAAGTTACAATCCGCGGCACAAATTCCAACCTCGCGTCAGGAGGACGACATTTTGAAAAAATCACTACTCTTATCAGCCATTGCCATTTCAAGTTTAACAAGCGCACAGCAAGCAGCTGCAGAATACGATTACTACGTAACTTATGGTGCTGGTCATACCGATCATGAGATCAGTGGCGACTATTTTTATGATGGCGATTACGCTCGCCATAGCTACACACTAGAAGCATCACTGGGCTACATGATCTCTAAGGACTTCGCGCTTGAAGCGAACCTAGTTGTGCCTTCTTTCATTCAAGAAGATCGTACCGATGTTACTCAGTTCCGCTTAAGTGGTTTGTACTTCTTCGGCGATGACGCGCTAAAGCCATATTTAACTGGCGCAGCAGGTTATGAAAATAACAGTGCAGACGGTGCGGATGACCTTGATGGCACTATTTTGTCTGCTGGCCTCGGTCTGCAATATGATTTGTCCAAACGTTGTTTCGCTCGTGCTGAAGCCCGCCTAGACGACCTGGTAAACGAAGATCTCGAACAAATGACCTATTTACTCGAAGTGGGTTACCGTTTTGGAGGTGCAGGTGATACAGGCTATGGCTACAGCAAGGCAGCTCCAGTCGCACCAGCCACAACACCAGCAACTAAACCAATACCTGCCGCTGTCGCTCCAGTGGTTGTTGCACCAGTCACTATCGTAAAAGACGACGATAAGGACGGTATCAACAACACCGCTGATAAATGCCCTGCGACCCCGAGCGGTGTTAGCGTTGATGAATCGGGTTGCCCTGCTTTCTCTGGCGGTCTTAAAGGCGTGAAATTCGAATCAGGTTCTGCGCGTTTGACCCCTGCAAGCCAAACGATTTTAGATGCTGCAGCGACAGAGCTTAGCCGCTACCCAGATTTGAGCATCGAAATTGGCGCATATACAGATGACCGTGGTAGCGATGCTTTAAATCAGAACCTAAGCCAGAAACGAGCTGAATCTGTTCGCTCTTACCTTTTAGGTAAAGGGATTGCTGCTGACAAACTCACGGCGAAAGGTTATGGCGAAGCAAGTCCTATTGCTAGCAACGACACAGCTGAGGGGCGTGCGGAAAACCGCCGCGTTGAATTTGTAATCGTTAAGTAATAACCTTTGAAAAAAAGAGGCCAAACTTGGCCTCTTTTTTTTGCTTGATTTAAGCTGCACAGTAAAGTTTTTGACCCGCCAAGAAGCCAGAACAATAATCTCAGTATCGTTTTGATTAACACGACCAAAACACTGGCCCATACAAACCTATTTTCAACATCCAAGTACGCCAATAATAAACTACTAAATACGACTTTATTCTTATTTTGAGAAGTAGATCCAAATAGCAATGATGCTATCGCCCCCTAAATTGATATTTCCCACTATACTCAATAGTCAGCGGCAATTTACCTGTAGAGAAGACTATGATTTCGCAGAAAACATTGATGGTTTTCGCCCCACTGTTGATACTGATATCCGTTATGGCCGAGGCGACTGAAAACGATACCGCAAGTTTAGATTCATACCTCGATATGAATATCGAAGAACTGCTGTCGATGGAGGTCACTTCTGTTTCAAAAAAGAAACAACGCCTAAGCGAATCCGCAGCCGCCATCTTTGTAATCACACATGACGACATCCGTCGCTCAGGTGTCACCAGTATTCCTGAAGCTTTACGTTTAGCTCCAGGCATTCAAGTCGCTAAAATTGATAACGCCAAATGGGCAATTTCGAGTCGTGGCTTCAATACACAGTTTGTGAATAAGCTACTGGTACTTATCGATGGACGTAGCGTCTACACGCAGTCATATTCGGGGGTTTATTGGGAAGATCAGGACACACTTTTAGAAGACGTGGACCGCATTGAAGTGATTCGCGGCCCAGGTGCTACCTTGTGGGGGGCCAACGCGGTCAATGGTGTCATCAACATTATTACTAAAGCGGCAAGTGAGACCCAAGGCTCTCTGGTCCAAGTCAGCGGCGGCAATGAAGAACGAGTAATCGCTCAACTACGCCATGGTATCCGTATTAATGATGATGTAACGGCTCGCACCTATCTGAAGTATGCCGACCGAGATTCAAGCTATGCTCCAGATATTGATGCCAGTGCAAATGATGATTGGCAAGCGCGGCGGGCAGGCTTCCGTGTTGATGGCGGTATTAAAAATGACACATGGACAGTCCAAGGTGACGTTTACTCTAATTTACTCAGCCAAACTTTGGATAACATCTATTTAGATCCAAGCAATCCGGCCAACAATCCTCCTGATCCAGTAACGCCGTATCGCCTTTTTAATACCAAAGACGCAATCAATGCCAGTGGTCATAATGTATTGGGTCGTGTAAATCACCAAATTAATAGCAATTCGCACGCTAGCCTACAGGTCTACTTCGACCATACCAAGCGTAGCGAATACATATTGGAACAGGAAAAAGACACATTCGACTTCGATTTCCAACATCGCTATAGCGGCTTTAATCGTCATGATATCGTTTGGGGCTTAGGTTATCGCCGTATTGACGATCACTATATAAATTCCGACATCGTTACATTCAATGACTCAACAGAAAAAACCAGTTCACTAATAAGCGCCTTTATTCAGGACGAAATTGCACTGAGTGAGGAAAATTTACGCCTCACAATTGGCAGTAAATTCGAACGCACAGACTTTACCGGTGTAGAAATTCAACCCAGCGTAAAACTGCTATGGATTCCAGCACCCGGTACTACCATATGGGGCTCAGTATCCCGTGCGGCACGCACTCCTTCAGCAATGGAGCAACGCGGCTCTATCTCTACAGGTTTACTTCTATTACCCGGCGTCGACCCTATCAGTTTTTCAAATGACGCCGATGGAAATTTCGAATCTGAATACCTAACCGCGTATGAATTAGGCTTTCGGATACAACCTACAGAAACAACGTCTTTAGATATCTCAGCCTTTTATAACGACTACAGCAACGCCGCCAGCTATGAATACAATACTTACCAAATTGTGCCAAACCCTTATGACCCTGCGGCGGACCCATTAGTTATTCCTAGTCAGACTGTGTTCGACAACAAAATGGATGTGGCCAGTAAAGGGGTGGAGCTGGTTGCTGATTGGCGCGTCGTATCTGGATGGAGATTACAATCGACTTATAGCTACTTAACGGTAGATACCCAGAGAGATGCCGATAGTACCGACGTTTTTAGTCGAGTACCGCTTGAAGGTGGTAGCCCAGAGCATCAGGCGACTTTGCGTTCAATTCATGATATCAAAGAGTCAATGACGTTCGATTTATGGATGCAATATGTCAGCTCACTCGATTCAACCACACTGTCGGCAACTCGTGACGATAGCATCGGCGAATACACCAGTGTTAATGCCCGCTTTGCTTGGTTGCCGAAGAAAAATATCGAGCTTTCATTGGTGGGAAGGAACTTATTCGACAACCGCCATCCGGAATTTGTTGGCGAATATTATATTCTGCGTAGCGAAGTAGAACGGTCTCTATATGCTCAAGTAAAAGTAGAATTTTAATAATCATTTAATTCATACAGTTAAGCCGTCACAGGAGACTTGGCTATTTACTTTTCGGCCCTCGTCAAAAGCGATAGTATTTTGATATTTTTGCGATCAATCGTATCACTATGCCTAACTTTTTGTTTCTTTGTCCCGATTGCACAAGCTGACGAAGAAGCTACGGCTGAATACAAATTAAAAGCGGCACTTTTATACAAATTAACGCGATTCGTAACTTGGCCAGAGCAAGAAGTAAAAACAAGTAATTTCGCAATCTGCGTTCTTGGTGAAAACGTTTTCGCCGACGCACTTGAGCCTTTACGCAAACGTGAGGTTAAGAATCATCCTATTGAAATATTTTATTTCTCCCAATCAGAAGACATCAACCAGTCCTGTCAGCTGATCTTTATTAGTGATTCCAAAAAGGCATTTATTCGACAAATCATCCAACGACTAAATAATGAAGCGACCCTTACACTTAGTGACAGCAGCGAGTTTGCCGCCAATGGTGGTATGATTGAATTTGTTCAGGGTGAACGTAACATAGGTTTCAAAATCAACTCGGCCAAAGCAAAACAGGCTGGCCTATCTATCGCCGCACCATTATTAGAACTTGCCGAAATTGTCGGTGCCGATGATAGGAAGTCGTTAAAATGACCCGCGCCAAACATAGTAGTATTGCGCAGAAGCTCCGCAGAGCAATGGTAAAGATCAGTGCATTAGCGCTTATTATTGCCTCAACTGGATTTATTACTTTAGAATATTTTTCATATAAAGAAGCGCTAAATCAGCGTATTCAAGTATTATCTGAGTTCATTGCAACCAACTCTACCGCTGCACTCAGCTTTGATGATGAAGTCACGGCCAAGCAACTTCTTAATTCTCTTAGCGCCGAAAAGTCTATTGAAAAAGCAATTCTCATCCGCCGTGACGCAAGTCTCTTCACGCTATATAACAAAAACAACATAAACCTAATTGAGTCGAATTCGACACTTAACAACACCATCAATACGACTGACGTAGACATAATATATTTCATTCGCAAGCTTGAATCGAATCGAAGTAGTTTAGAGATCTTCACCTTAGACAAGCTTATCTCATTCAAAGCTATTTCAATTGATGATGACATTCTGGGTTACTTATACATCGAAGCTGGCTTGACCAACCTATATGTCAACATCATAAATTACATACTCATCGCACTATTGCTTATTTTAGTTATTCTAGTCTTAGTATATTTTTTATCGAATCGACTACAGCGCATGTTCTCGGCACCGATTCGAGAATTAGTGGCAGGCATGCAACAAGTCGCCGACAATCAAGATTACAACTTCCAAGTGCCTCAACGTCGCAATGACGAAATTGGAGTTCTCATTCAGCGCTTTAATGAAATGTTAGGACAGATACAGGCGCGCGATAACAAACTAAGTAAATATCGTGAAGATTTAGAAAAAAAGGTAATTGAACGCACAGCAAGCTTGCAAGAAGCAAAAGAATTGGCTGAAGCAGCGAGCTTAGCAAAAAGTGAGTTCTTAGCGGCAATGAGTCATGAGATTCGTACTCCTATGAACGGTGTGCTCGGCATGACTGAATTACTACTCGATATCGGCTTAGACGTGAGAGCCCAACGCCTTGCCGCCACAGCCTACCGCTCAGCAGAATCTTTATTATCGATTATTAACGACATTTTAGATTTCTCAAAAATTGAAGCGGGTCAGTTGCAATTATCCATCGAAACGTTCGACCTGCGCCTATTACTCGATGATGCGCTCGAATTGGTCAGCCATCAAGCTCATCGAAAAAAATTAAATTTAGTTGCCAATATATCGCCAACCCTACCGATGAAAGTAAAGGGAGATTCAGTCAGATTGCGGCAAGTACTGGTAAACCTACTTGGTAATGCCGTTAAGTTTACCGATAGTGGCGAGGTAAAACTCAGCGCTCGGGTTTTATTTAGTGATGACCAACAGGCAACTTTATTTTTTGAAGTTTCTGATACCGGACTCGGTATTAAAGCCGAAAAGCAGTCGCATATTTTTAGTGCTTTTAATCAAGCGGATGGATCGACTACTCGCCAATACGGCGGCACAGGATTAGGCCTGTCGATATCACAGCATCTCATTAGCCTGATGGACAGCAACATCGAACTTGAAAGTGAATTTGGCCAAGGGTCTCGTTTTTTCTTCACAGTAAAACTCGATATTGCCGAAGATCATGACAACATAAACTATGATAGTGATGTTTTAACCGGTATAAAAATATTAGTAGTTGACGATCACAACGTTAACCGTGACATTCTGCATAGCCAGCTATCATCATGGGGGATGCGCTATAGCGAAGCCTACAGCGGCAAAAGCGCGTTAATGAAACTGCGTGAAGCAAGTGATCATAACGACCCATTTGCAGTCGTCATCCTCGACTGGCATATGCCTAAAATGGACGGGCCAGAACTCGCACAATTAATCACTAACGACTCGGCTATCCTGCCAACTAAAATCATCATGTTAAGCTCATCAACAGAAGATTGTGGCGATGAGTTACGCGCTAATAGCCAGTTCATGCGTCTTTTAGCCAAGCCTGTAAGGCAGCAACAACTATTTGAAAGCCTATGCGACGCCATCAGTGAATCTACATCTGAGCCAACCACTACCAATCGCCAGCAGCGAATTCAATTCAACGCTAAGATCTTGTTAGCTGAAGACAATCCAGTCAACCAAGAAGTTGCTATTGGTCTGCTGCTGATGATTGGTTGCCGCATTGATGTCGCCAATAATGGTATCGAAGCTATTAATATGGCAACAGACAATCAATACGATCTCATTCTAATGGATTGTCATATGCCTGAACTGGATGGTTTTATGGCGGCATCCGGTATACGAGATTTGGAAACCGAGCGAAATGCCTCAAGAACACCGATCATAGCTTTAACCGCAGATGTACAAAAAGGCATCATTAATCGTTGCCTTGAAGCGGGTATGGATGATTATCTTAGCAAACCCTTTAATCAAGAGCGCCTCAGCGGAGTCCTTATTAATTGGTTGAAAGTAAAAGAAGACGTGAAAAATGACGAGCCACAAGCCATATCAGTGGTTCAAGCGACGAATAGTAATAATACTGAAATTAGTAATTTTAGCGAAATTTTAGACACGAACTCTATCGAGCAATTAAAGTCGCTCTCTCTATCTACAGGTCGAGATATTATCGGAAAATCGATTGGCTTCTTCATCGACCAATCACCAGAAAAAGTGCGATTCTTAGTATCAAGTGAAAAAAATAAAGAGTATGAAAACATACGCCTGACCGCTCATAGTTTGAAATCGGCAAGTGCAAATTTAGGCGCTTTGCAATTCTCCAACTGTTGTCAAAAGATTGAAGATGCTGCATTACGTGAAGATAACGATATTATTAGTTTAAATGTCGAATTATTAACGCAGCAATTGCCTGACGTCATCTCTGCTTTAAGTGAAGTCATCAGCGCTACCGAGCAGAAAGCTATCGTTCCTGCTTCGTTGGAAAATCACCACACTGATGACGAAAAATTCTCAATACTATTAGTTGACGATGATGATGAATTTCGTTTGCTCGCACGCGAAGCCCTTAAGGGTGCTGGCTTTGTTATTCACGAAGCGAGTTCAGGACAACAAGCACTCAATTATTTAAGCAACGAGCGCCCTGAACTTATATTACTCGATGCCTTGATGCCTGGTCTCAGTGGTTTCGATGTGTGTAAATCGCTGCAGGAGTCAACGTTGATGTCTGACATTCCCGTTATTATGGTGACGGGCTTAAATGATATTGATTCTGTTGATCGTGCATTTGATGTCGGCGCTTCCAACTTCGTCAGCAAGCCAATTAATTTCGGTTCACTTTTTCATCAAATCCGTTTTCAAATTCGTTCAGCTAAAAATCAACGAGAACTTGCCGAAAGCCGCGAGCGCTTACTCAGCGTGCAGCGGATTGCCGGTCTCGGTTACTGGCGTTGGCATGCAGATGAAGATAGATTTTTAGCGTCTGATCAACTTTGTCAGATGCTAGACAACGAACAAGCAATAGAAATCAACAGCTTGGCAGACTACTTAAAGTTCGTGCATGCGGAAGACCGCCAATATGTGCATGAAAGTATTAAATCAGCACTAAGAGGGGAGTTAGTTCATCCCTCAGATTATCGCTTAGTAAGCAACCAAGATCGAATTACCATTATTCATCAAGATATTGGCGTACTGCCGGAAAATCTACATGTCGTACTCGGTACAGTTCAAGATATCACAAGACAAAAGGAAGCCGATCAACGCATCCGACAACTTGCTTACACCGACATTTTAACGGGCCTAGCGAGTCGCGCTTATTTTTATAAACACCTAGACGAGGTGATTAAATCAGCCAATCGTCGCGAAGAAATGTTTTCGATTTTGTATTTAGATCTTGATGGATTTAAAGACGTTAACGACAGCCTTGGTCATGACTGTGGTGATAATTTATTAAGTGCCATTGCTAAGCGACTGCAGAGCGCGGTAAAAGAGACCGACTTTGTAGCGCGTCTTAGCGGTGATGAATTTTGTATTATTGTTGAAAACATCGTCGATCAATTGGATGCGGCTGAAACGGCTAAAAAGTGCCTCGACGTTATTAATCAGCCATTAACGTTAGGTCAACAAGAAATACGCCCGCGTGGCAGTATCGGTATCGCACACTACCCATCTGATGGGCAAGACATTCAAGCCTTACTAAAAGCAGCCGATAGCGCCATGTATGCCGCTAAGGCTAATGGTAAGCATCGCTACGCCTTTTATCGTCCCGAGTTCACCTTGCAGGCAGAAAGTCGCTTACAAATGGAGCAAGATTTACGCTTAGCATTTGAGCGCGAAGAATTTATTTTATATTACCAGCCCAAAATCGATCTAGAATCACAACAACTTATAGGCGTAGAAGCATTAGCTCGCTGGCTTCACCCAGCAAAGGGAATGATTCCACCTAATGATTTTATTCCCATTATTGAACGTATAGGCTTGTCCCGAGCACTCGGCGAATGGGTTCTAAAGACGGCCTGCAATCAGCTTTTAGAGTGGCATAAATTAGGTCTTACAGAGATGCAAATGTCGGTCAATATATCGCCATTGCATTTTGATGATCTCAGACTGATTAATAGCGTAAAAAGCGTACTAGCCGATACTGGCTTACCACCAGAAAAACTCGAATTAGAAGTTACTGAAAGCGTTATTCAAACAAAAGGGAACACGTTAGATATTTTCAATACGCTACGTAGTCTTGGTGTTCAGATTGCGATAGATGATTTCGGCACGGGTTATTCTTCACTCGGATCGTTAAAGCAATTGCCGATTGATACTCTAAAAATCGACCGCTTATTTGTTGTCGATATGCTCAACGATACTGAATCGTCTGTATTGCTCGGCAGTATCGTCGGTATGGCACATGCTTTAGGCTACAGCGTGGTCGCCGAGGGTGTCGAAGAAAGTGACCAAGTGATTGCTCTTAGAGGCATCGGTTGTGATATTTGCCAAGGCTTCTATTTTAGCCGCCCAGTAGAAGCGAGCCAGATTGTTGTTCTAGCCCAACGGCGCTCATGGTCGTAACCGTGAGAAGGTGTTGCTAATGACGAAACGATTCAATTCCGCATTAGAGTTTGAACAAATATTCCCACAATCAGATGTGCCAATTATGTCGATTGGTACTTCTCATTTGTTGCAAGCGTTCGCTCGGCCAGATCTCGAATTAGATCAACTACCGACCATACTCGAACGAAGTCCAACCATAGCCGCTAAACTTTTAGCTCTAGCGAATTCAGCTTGGTCGGCCCCCACTAGCCCGATTACTCGGCTCGATTCTGCTTGCGCGCGTTTGGGATTAAATGTAGTTCGAAGTGTCGGCGTAGCACTTGCCGTGTCTTCTCCATTTAACACGTCGCGCTGCCCGAACTTTCATGCAGGACAATTTTGGGCGCGTACCCTCTTAATTGCCGAAGCAACCACCCTACTTATACCTTGCATTACACCGCCACCAGCCGTCGACATAGGCACAGCGCGCACGGCAGCCTTATTTCACAATCTGGGTCTGTTATTTTTGGTGCATCATTTTCACCAAGAAACGAATCAAGCTTTTTTGCGTAAGCAGGCCAATGGCGACTTAGTATTAGATGAATTGCTACGCGAAACACTCGGCATTGCAGCAAATGATGCGGCTAACTTACTGGCAAAAAAATGGCATTTGCCCGATGTATTAGCAGCGACAATGAAGGCGTATCAAGATACGCAATATCAAGGCGATGAATGGCCGACGGTCGCTTCCGTAGGATTGGCCGTTACTGCGGTAAGTGGCATAGAAACTCAAGGCAGTATTTCATCACCTCAACACCCATACCTATCGTTAGATAGCTTCAAGATAGAGCCAATAACGTCACAGCTACTGCGTGCGCAAGTAGCCATCAATCAGCTGGCTCAATCTATTCGCTGGTAGAGAGCGATTATCTCTTTGGCATAAAACGTTGCAAATGAAACATACCAAAGACAAATACTTGAATAGCATCTAAACGCAGGTTGGTGCTTTTAGAACGGAACGCGGCTAAAAAGAACAGAACCTCTAAAACGTGTATGCCTGCAACCACTAGGCCAATGGTTGGTAACCAACCAGCAACCCCAGTCCATCCTTGAACAGTAGCAGTCAGTACTAGCGCCCAAAACACCAAGGTTGCTGCTTTATTCATTATGGTAAACATGTAAATCTTCCTCAATTTTTATTGATAGCGCCACAGCTTGCCCCACAGGCATCCTATTTAATAGGTGCAAAGATGCCATCCCCCTAGCATTCCGATCATGTAGGAACAAGACATTCCTAGCTCTGACCGTTAGAATGTCGATCCACCATGGGAGGTTCACATGTCAGACAATAAAACTACGCACTTCGGTTATGAAACCGTTGCCGTGAACGAGAAACAAGCCAAGGTTGCTGACGTTTTTCATTCTGTAGCGGCTAAATACGATGTAATGAACGATCTTATGTCGTTTGGTGTTCACCGTCTGTGGAAACGAATCACCATTGATATGAGTGGCGTTCGCCCAGGTGATACCGTCTTAGATTTAGCTGGCGGCACCGGTGATTTAACTAAAAAGTTTTCTAAAATAGTGGGTCCACAAGGCAAAGTCGTTCTCGCGGATATCAACTCTTCAATGCTGAACGTGGGCCGTGATCGCCTTACAGACCAAGGTTACGTTGGTAATATCGAGTACGTTCAGGCCAACGCTGAATGCCTTCCATTCGAAGATAATAAATTTGACGTTATTACCATCGCCTTTGGATTGCGTAACGTCACCGATAAAGACGCCGCCTTACGTTCAATGACACGAGTGTTAAAACCCGGTGGTCGTTTATTGGTACTGGAATTTTCCAAACCGACTAACCCGCTTATGAGCAAGGCCTACGATATCTATTCGTTCTCAGCGCTTCCTTTTATGGGCAAGCTGGTCACCAACGATGCTGAAAGCTACAAATACTTAGCCGAATCTATTCGTATGCACCCAGATCAAGAAACCTTGAAGGGCATGATGGAGAATGCTGGTTTGGTGCGCTGTAACTACCACAACATGACCAGTGGCGTAGTTGCTCTGCATCGAGGTATCAAGCCTTAATGGTTAACGCGGTATTGGGCCAAGCGCTCTGTATTCCTGCAGAGTTAGCCATCAATAATATTCTGAAGCATGACGCCGCGACTATCGCGGCGCTTGGGCGTCATCAGGGTCGTTTATTGGGTATCACGATTGTTGGTGTTGCCAACGTCACAGTGCGCCTGCTCGATAACGGTATTCAACTGGGCATGAGTAGCGACCATGTGGATACCGAAGTCACACTCAGTGGCAGCATGAAAGACTTTATCGGCCTTGCTCGCGCAGAAGACAAAGCGAGCGAGCTGATCAATAGCAATATTGATATGGATGGCGATACCGAACTGGCGTTAGCCGTAACTCGTATCGTGCAAAAGCTCGATATTGATTGGGAAGCTGTGATCAGCCCAGTAACTGGTGGCGTTATTGCGCATCAACTGGGTAAAGGACTGCGCAGTATGTTTGGCTGGGGGCGCACGACCAGTGCCACCTACCGCCAAGCGGGTAAAGATTACCTCGAAGATGAAGCTCGTTTAATTACACCGGAACCGCTAGCACGCCAGTTTTCCAACGACGTTGATGAATTGCGCTTAGCCACCGACCGACTTAGCGCTCGTATCGCTCAGCTGCAACAGCAAGCGACCAACAAGGAATAAACGTGGCAAACTTCTGGCGCCTTTGGAAAATCCTGTTTGTATTTACGCGCTATCGCCTTGATAGCTTAGTACCTATGGATCAGCTTCCGCTGAGCTTGCGCATACTCTTGTGGATTGCACCTTGGCGTTTTTATCCAGTGCCAAGAAAACTCAATCGCGGCGCTCGATTACGCCTAGCGCTTGAAGCCCTTGGTCCAATTTTTATTAAGTTTGGTCAAATTTTATCGACGCGTCCTGATCTGATTCCAGAAGACATCGTTAAAGAGCTGAAGCGCTTGCAAGACGACGTTCCACCGTTTTCCTCTAAGGTCGCAATGGCGCTGATTGAAGATCAGCTAGGGCAGAAAATCAGTGCTCTATTCGCCGAATTCTCGCCAGAGCCATTGGCCTCTGCCTCCATTGCCCAAGTACACGTAGCACGCCTTTTTGGCGAAGGATCGGAAGCTGGGAAAGAAGTTGTTGTAAAGGTTGTTCGCCCAGGTATTGAGAAAACCATTGAACGCGACCTGCAATTACTAGAATTTATGGCGGCTTTAGTCGTGCGCTATTCCGCTGAGGGACGCCGCCTCAAGCCGCAAGAAGTGGTTGAAGACTACCGTCATACTATCTATGGCGAACTGAATTTACAGATCGAAGCCTCTAACGCAACGCAGTTACGCCGCAACTTTGCGGGCTCAGAGTTGTTGTACTTTCCCGAGGTATATTGGGAATATACCCGAAATAAGGTGATGGTAAGCGAGCGTATTTACGGCATTCCCGTCGCTGATGTTGATCAGCTGTACGCACAAAATACCAATATGAAAGTATTGGCCGAACGTGGTGTTGAGATCTTTTTCACCCAAGTATTCCGCGACAGTTTCTTTCATGCGGATATGCACCCGGGCAATATCTTTGTCTCGCGTGAGCATCCAGAAAGCCCACAATATATCGCCATCGACTGCGGTATTGTTGGCAGCCTCACCGAAGAAGATTTGCATTATCTAGCCATGAACCTGTTAGCGTTTTTCAATCAAGACTATCACCAAGTAGCACAGCTTCACGTAGACTCTGGCTGGGTTCCTCCATCGACCAAAGTACATGAGTTTGCCGCTGCGATACGCAGTGTGTGTGAGCCGATATTTGAGAAGCCGCTATCAGAAATATCCTTTGGCCAAGTGCTAATCCAGCTGTTTAGCACCGCACGGCGCTTCAATATGGAAGTGCAGCCGCAATTAGTGCTATTGCAGAAAACGCTGCTTAATATCGAAGGATTGGGTCGTCAGCTATATCCCGAGCTAGACCTATGGAGTACGGCTAAGCCATACCTTGAACGTTGGATGCGTGAGCGCTTTGGCCCTAAAGCCGCATGGAAAGAGTTTAAGCGTCAGTTACCTAGCTGGGTGGAAAAAGCACCGCAAATTCCTGGCCTGATTCATGGTGCCCTATCGCGCCTGAATCATATGGATGAAAACCAGCTTACAATGCAGCAACAGATGCGCGAACTCAGCATTGCACTAGAACAACAGCGACAACAAAAACGGCACCAAACATTAGGGACACTCACATTAGCGAGTGGCTTATTCGCTTGGTGGCAAGCCTATGCCTTAGCCATTCCAGAACTAGCGGGCTTAGGCCTCGTAGGTGTTGGCATACTGTGGTTACTATTGAAAGCCTAAAGCGACAGCTGGGAGCTACCCAGAGCGCCTAGCTTTGCGGTATCCTGCCAGCCCCAAAGAAACCTGTTCAGTTGCCATCAGCAACATTGGGTTGGATAGAAGGTTTAGCACTATGACATGGCTTGATGCCGTAAAATGGGACGCCGATGGTTTAATTCCGGCGATTGCCCAAGATTATAAAACCGGGCGTATCTTGATGATGGCTTGGATGAATCGCGAAGCCTTAGAGCTGACCGCAAAAGAACAACGCGCTATTTACTTCTCGCGCTCGCGGCAAAAACTTTGGCGTAAAGGTGAGGAATCCGGCCATGTTCAAAAGCTGCATGAATTGCGTCTTGATTGTGACGCTGACGTAATCGTAATGATGGTTGAGCAATTGGGTGGCATAGCTTGTCATACTGGACGCGAGAGCTGTTTCTATCGCGTATTTGAAAACAACGACTGGGTTACGGTTGATCCCGTTTTAAAAGACCCAAAAGACATCTACTAGGAGACTGCTATGAGCGATGTACTAAAAGCCTTGGGCGATATCCTAGAAGAACGTAAAGGCGCATCCGCCGACTCCTCTTATGTGGCAAGCTTGTACCACAAAGGTCTAAATAAAATTTTAGAAAAAGTCGGCGAAGAAGCGACAGAAACAATTTTGGCAGCCAAAGATGCTGAGCGCAGCGGCGAGAACAGTGATGTTATTTACGAAACCGCTGACCTTTGGTTCCACACCTTAGTGGCACTCGCTCAACTGGGCGAACGCCCCGAAGCTGTAATAAATGAACTAGCACGTCGTTTTAATATGTCGGGCTTAGAAGAAAAAGCCTCACGCACTGAGAAGTAAGCCATTATGACTGACTGCATTTTTTGCAAGATCGTAGCAGGCTCAATCCCAGCTAAAGTCGTTTATGAAGATGACTTAGTGATTGCATTTCATGATATCGCGCCCAAAGCCGATACGCACTTGTTGGTCATACCCAAAGAACATGTCGTGAATTTAGACGACTTACGCGCAGAACACGGAAATTTGATGCAGCACTTGCTGTTTTCTATCCCCAAAATTGCGCAGCAGCAGCAACTGGACGGCTATCGCACCATCACCAATACTGGTGAAGGCGGCGGACAAGAAGTCTTCCATATGCATTTTCATATTTTGGCCGGTGCAAAATTACCGGGCTTTTAACCAATTTTAAGGTGAGGTAACTCCATGTTAGGTGGTATTAGTATTTGGCAACTGCTTATTGTTTTGGCCATTATCATTATGATTTTCGGCACCAAAAAATTAAAAAATATTGGTGGTGACCTTGGCGGCGCAATAAAAGGCTTCAAAAAGGCCATGAACGAAGAACCGGAAGAAAAAGATACAAAAACGATCTCTCACAACGATGCAGAGAAAGACGAAAGCCTGAAAAAAGATGCTGAATTCAGCAAAACCAAGGATCAGGACAAAGCCTGATGTTTGATATCGGTTTTCTGGAACTGGTGGTCGTCGGGGTTTTAGGACTATTGGTTTTGGGTCCTGAACGCCTGCCCAAAGCTGCTCGCACGATTGGCTTACTGGTTGGTCGCGTACGCCGCACTGTGAATAATTTCCAAGAAGATCTCGAACGCCAAGTTCGAACAGAAGAGCTTAAGCAAAAATTACGCGACCCAATGGCGACCTTCCTCGACGAAGACGTTACTAACCCGGGGCGGTTGCGTAAAGATGTTACTCCAGTGGAAAACAACATCGCCGAAAGCACTGAAGTCAGCCAACTTGATAAGCCGCAAGATAATCCTAAATCGACCGATACCCCCTCATGAACGATCAAGAACAACCGCTGGTTAGCCATCTCGTTGAATTACGCAATCGTTTACTGCGTTCAGTACTACTTATTCTCGTTATTTTCTTAAGTCTGTTTTACTTCGCTAATGATCTGTATTTGATCTTAGTAAAACCGCTATCGTCGTTAATGCCAGAAGGTGGCCAGATGATAGCGACAGGAATTGCATCGCCATTTTTAGTGCCATTTAAACTCACCTTAGTGCTGGCGGTGTTTTTATCTGTACCGTATTTATTGCATCAAGTCTGGGCTTTTATTTCACCAGGCTTATATCAGCACGAAAAAAAGTTTGGCATTCCGCTGCTACTTTCTAGCATCGTTTTATTTTATAGCGGCATCGCATTCGCTTATTTTGTGGTTCTACCTCTGGCATTCGGATTTTTCACTGGCGTAGGGCCCGCTGGTATTTCCATCATGCCGGACATCACTAATATTTTAGATTTTATCTTAAAAATATTTTTTGCTTTTGGTATCGCCTTTGAAATTCCAATTGCGACATTTTTAATGGTACTCAGTGGCATTACCACGGTTGCAGCCCTTAGCGAAAAGCGCCCTTATATCTTCTTAGGCTGTTTCGTTGTTGGTATGTTAGTGACACCTCCCGATGTCATATCTCAAACCATTTTGGCAGTACCTATGTGGCTACTGTTTGAAACAGGCGTGCTGGCATCGCGTTTAATCAAAAAGCCTAGCGACGAGCAAGAAGCCGAAGAAAGCGCTTAACCGCTCCTCGCTATCCCGTTTAACCGAGGATGAGCGTGACTCCCAGCACTAGCGGAGTCAGAACCGTCGCCACAACGTTCATCGCCATAAACTGTGGCTGTTGGCCGATTGTTTTACCGTATTCACTGGCCCCTTTGGCACTTACTAAGGTTAAAGCCCAAGGTAGCAAGGCGAGTAAACTCCACAGTGGCCAATCGCCGCGCCCCACCGCTAAAACAATCACCCCAGCAGTGGCGAAACTCAGTACTCGATACATACGCACACTGGCGGCAATACCGTACTGAATCGGAAAATGCTTACGACCATGTGCAGCATCCGCTTCTAAATCTGGAAATTGGTTCAGTAACAGTAAATTATTAACCAAAAAGAAAGGCACCAGCGCTGCGAGTATCGTTGCCGTATCGATGCGCTCAGCCAACACTAAGGTTGTTCCTAACACCATCAACAAACCGAAGCTCAACCCCGGAGCAATTAAGCATATCCAAGGCGAACGATTAATCTGACGCGTGTACGTTAGAATAATAACCCCACCCAAAACACCTAATGGCAATATTTCCGGCACTCGTAGCGCGAACCAAAAGCCAATAGCCGCGACCCCAGCTAACGTCGCTACTGCCCCAAGCAAGACCGCATTGGCGGCTTCGGGTTGCGACGGCAATGCGCCGCTGCCGCCACTAAAAGGAGTACGAATAGTGCAGTTATCTAAGCCACTGCGATAGTCCTGATACTCGTTCAGCATATTCACACTGATGTGAGCTAATAAAGCACCGAGCAAAATCAACACAACATCAACTGCTGAGATACTGGCCCCCAACCGATAAGCACACGCCACACCGACGACCACACACATAGGCGGCAAAATCAGAAACGGCACTCGCATGGTTTGAACAATGGTCTTCATGGATCTTCCTTGTTACACGGCTGACTATACATAAGATAGTTTTACCACAAATTATTGGCCGCTCTATGACCCTATGTGGAACATGGTCAATATTGCTCAACGACTTACAACTGAATCGTATTAATTAAGGGGATTTTATTCTAATGTGAAATATTCCGCGTGAGTTATGATGTGCGTCATCTTTGTATTGGAGTGTATTAGAGTGGACTGGCAGGCCTCGCTTTCTATTCTTGTAACCATTGCGGTGCTAGGCACCCTGATTTTTACTAACGTCCGCCCTCATATCGTTATGATGGCCGCACTCACTATTTTTAGTGCCACCGGTATTTTAACCCCGAGCGAGGCCTTATCCGGCTTTAGCAATAGTGGCTTAATCACCGTCGCTGCTATGTTTATGGTGGCCGCAGGTATTCACTCCTCTGGCGGCGTCGACATTCTCGTAAATCGTGTTTTGGGAACACCGACAACTTTACGCTCAGCCATGCTACGCATTTTTGCTCCCGTGGTGTTACTCAGTGGCTTCCTAAACAACACCCCCGTGGTCGCCACTATGATCCCTGCGATTCATGCCTGGTGTCAGAAAATCGGAATTAGCCCTTCACGCTTAATGATCCCGCTCAGCTACAGCGCTATTTTGGGTGGAACACTGACCATGATAGGCACGAGCACAAACTTAATTGTGAACGGCCAATATCAAACGCTCACTGGCAGCGAGGGTTTTTCATTATTTTTCATTACCCTAGTCGGTATACCGGTGGCCATCGCCGGTGGTGCCTTCATGTTGCTGTTTTTCCCGTATTTACTACCTAAGGCCAATCAACAAAAAGAAGCCTTTACCGATTTACGTGAGTTCACCTTAGAAGTCTCGGTTGCGACTGATGGCCCTCTCGTCGGTAAAACCGTACAAGAAGCCGGCCTGCGTAACTTACGCCGAGTGTATTTGGTTGAGATTGAGCGCGGCGATACTGTCCTTACAGCGGTGTCTTCACAGGTAACGTTACAAGGGGGCGACCGCCTAGTCTTCGCGGGTGAAACACAAGCTATCTCTCAGCTGCTGCGTATTAACGGTATCGTGCCATCATGCACTCAAGAAGACACCGCTCTTAGTAAATCTCGTCCAGAGCGCTGCTTGGTAGAGGCCGTCGTATCTCCGCATTGCGCTGCAATCGGCCAAGCAATTCGCGATGCTCGTTTCCGTGATCGCTATGGTGCGGTAGTACTTGCTGTTGCTCGAAATGGTGAGCGCATTCAGGGCAGTCTAGGCACAATCAAATTGCAGGCTGGCGACACTTTACTACTTGAAGCGCGCCCCGCATTTGTTAGTCGCCAACGCTTTAATCGTGACTTTTTATTGATCAGTGATTTAGGCAAAGAAACCCCTCAACATGACCGTGCCTATTTGGCTTGGGCTATTTTAATTGGTGTCGTCGGTGCCGCCGGCCTAGGCATTATTAATATGCTTGATGCCTCACTCATTGGCGCTGGATTAATGATCGTTACTGGCTGCTTAAACACGAACCAAGCGGAGCGCAGCCTAGATCTAACGGTCCTCATTACCATAGCAGCATCATTTGCACTTGGCGCGGCACTGCAGAAAACCGGTGTAGCCGCGATGCTTGCGGAAAATATCGCACTGCTAAGTGACTACAAACCTTGGCTAATGCTAATTTTGACTTATGTGACGGTATCGATCCTGACAGAAATCATTACTAACAATGCTGCGGCAGTACTTATGTTGCCGATCACCTTAGAAATGTCGGATAAAGTTGGACTGGCGCATGAACCCTTTGTGCTAGCCATTATGATGGCGGCATCCGCTAGTTTCGCAACGCCGCTTGGCTATCAAACAAACTTGATGGTTTACGGTCCTGGTGGCTACAAGTTCAGCGACTTTTTACGTGTTGGTATCCCGATGAATATCTTTGTTGGTGCCTTTACTATCGCTATAATTTGGCTGCTATTCCCTTTAACATGATGTCTAAACAGACTCTACATATTTAAATGGACTGTCACTCTCGATATGGATACCGATCGCAAAGCGAACACTTACCAACGCCTAATTAAAAGTGCGCGCGAACTCGTCGCGGAAGGCGGATTTACCGCCGCTAAACTAGAGGCCGCTGCCGAACGTGCTTTGGTAGAGTTTGATCTAGCCCAACGCTACTTCACCGACAACCTTTCACTTGCCGTAGAAGTCTTTCGTTACGCCACTCAGCATGAAGTCGATATGGTGTTTCAGGCAAGTGAAGCCGACGGCGACAATGATACTGTCACGGATCGCTTAGAACGTGCGGTATACACATATACCCGTCGGGCCTTACGCACACCACGCATGGCGTATTCGCTGATTGCTGAGCCTGTTGATCCAGCGGTTGAAGTCGAACGGCTAAAATATAGGTTGGCTTACGCTGAGATTTTTGAAGACATAATTCAGGATGGTATTCGCACCGGTGAATTCACTCACCAAAATCCAAGCGTTAGTGCGGCAGCGCTGGTTGGCTTGCTAGCTGAAGCCTTAATTGGGCCGTTATTTCCGGTTCAAGGAGATAATCCAGATATAACGGCCAGCCTCGATGCTCGAAAAGCCATGCCGGTCGATCAGCAAATTGAATTAACCGGATTGTTGTGTGCTATTAGCTTGCGAGCCATTGGTGCCATACCAATAGATTTATCTGAGCCGAACAGTAATAACGACAGCTAATACAAACATTCGTAATTTGCCTTAGCTAAAACCTCGGCGCGGTTGAGATAACCGATACATACGAGTGCGCACCCATTAAAGGTCGCACTCGTTTTTTATTCAATTCGACTCAGGCAGATCCGCCATTAAACCATTATCCGTGTTGCTAACTTGCGCTTCGTCAACCGCCGAAGTTTCCGCGTCGTCTATCGCCTCAGCATCACATGACCATCCCCATGCGCGTTGCTTTTCTACAAATGCCGCCGCTTGCGCCTCACAATAACCAACCTCAAAAGCCGCAGACCATAGCACTTGCACACCGTCGTCCTTGGTATAGCGCACGTCACACGGCATATCATAGTCACCGCTGTATATCACCTCAATAAGGCGCACACTACCTTCATGCTGGCACACCATACGCGTATCAGTAGCCGCCAATGTCGGTGCGGAAAGCGCAAGCAATGCGCCAAAAGTAACCAGTGATTTCATATCCAATCCCTTAAAAAATGAAGAAGATTTACGACCTATCTGCTGTAATAGCCGGTCTCACTTACATAACCTATTGCACTACAACGAATCAAAGTAGCAGTGTCAATGGTTTACATTGATTAGGGATTTGACGTAGAGGAACCGAATAAAGTTTCCAGTACATGGGCTAAACGCAATGCTGCCAAGCCAATACGAAGCTCAAGCAAATCGCGCTCATCAGTTAACTCGTCGCGATTTAAGGTAATTGGCGCATCTGAATGTTGATAAATAGCGTGGGTAACTGCATACGATTCATTCGCCCACACTAAGGCATCTAAATTGTTAGCGAGCGCAACATCCTCCGCCGTTAATTTATTCATTAACCGCTTTTGTTGACGAATGTGAGCCTCTTTACTGTTAAACATGCGGCCGTCCCAAACCGCGTGCAAATTGGTCCTTTCATTATCCAGATGTACCTTAACTTTATTCCCGCCCCAATCATCCCCGTAACTAACGTGCAGAGGTTGATGAATATCGCCAATAAAGTGGCCGAGAAAAAATAATGCCTGCCAATCTGTTGCGGGGGCTTTGGCTAAACGCTTCTCCATTTCAGCAATTGCAGACACAACGCAGCCTTCACGAGGGCAATCATCTGCATTGACCGATGTAGCGCTACGATCAACATTAATATAATGCCAAGGTTTAGTGTGCTTAAAAGCGGTTTGATCTCGCACTTTATCGGGCCAGCTACAGCCTGTAGAAAAAGCTTGGTTCGGAGACAAAGACACCAAGGCATCAACCTTGCCTTGAGTTTTTGGCGTGAGCTGCTCATATGCAATTTGGCAAATGATGGCATGACCGCGAGATTCAAAACTGTGAACGCTGCCAGTACTCAACAAAACAAAAAGCGCACAACTACAACGTAGAAAATTTAGCATCACGAGTGTCCAGCCAATAAAAACAATAGGCTAGCATAGCCCTGCGAAGCCTCCCACTGCCATCCTTAGAGCGCAGCAATGAGCTAATGACAATGCCGACGTAACCGCTAGTTATCCGATAGATGAGAGGCGCCATTTGCGCCGGTAGGCATTAGTCCGCACTGACTAAGAATTCCCTGCCAAGCTTTTACATGGCGCTGATGAGAACGCGTCAACTTATCTCGCTCCACACTGACTTGCTGCAACCAAGTAAGGTATGCATCAGGAACCGGTACTAGTGTTCGAACGGCATTGAGATCCAACATGATTGCCGTGCCAAAACGATCAACTCGACTCATGTAAGGCTGCAATACTCCAGCGTAATATTTATAGAACACATTATTGAGAATATCGGCAGCTGGTGTGCTGCGCCCTACTAAGCACAATGATTTTACGTTAGTACGATACTCCAGCAGTTCCGCAACCTGATTATTCACGCGCGTTAATAAGCGCTGACTTTGCAGCCACTGACCAATCGCCTCGCTCAGCAACCACTGCTGCTGTTGCAGCTCCATTTCCGTGTCATCGTAGTCAAATTGCTGACCCTGCCAGCGGTTACCTTGCTGAAGTAAATAATCGAACACCTGCAAGGCAATATCGAGGTTATCAGCCGATGCTGGAGCAATAGGCACAGGTTGTGTGGCAGGACTAATCAAGCTTTGCCATTCATGGCCGGTAAACCAAGCATTCCACCAGCTATCCATACGTTCCGCACGTTTAGCGACTAATGCCGACGCTAAAGTCTCGGCTAGCTCCGGCTGTGTTTGCGCTAACTGCTGCACACAGACAGGGCCTAGTAATAAAAAATCACGCTCCATATGCAGACGCTGACTGGGCAAGGCGAGCTTACCAAGCGAACTATTGCGCTGGCCAATCACACGGCTTAACTCACACGACGACAGCCGTAAAAAGTCTAGGAGGTTAATCTGCGTAGCGTGAACCTCGATATGATTATCTTGAATACGTAATTTCGGTAAGGGATCTAACGACTGCTCAGCATCAAGCTCAACATTAAGAACACGCGCAATTCGCTGAGCGTAATCGTCAAGGACACTTTCAGGCGAAGCACTGCAAGCCGAGAGTACGGCAATAACCGCCAGCAGGACTATTCGCTTCGCAACATGCTGAGCATCGCCGCTACCCAAGCCAGCCATTAACTACTCTGCTTCTAGCCAGTCGGGTTTAGGAACAAACTGCTTTTGTAACTCATCCATCGGGGCTAAATAGGCATCCGTGATGAATGGACGCTCCAAACTGAACACCTGATAGATACCCCCTTGAAGCATCTCTTGTGAAATGGACTGACTATCGCCGCCGATAAGATTACAACGCAGAAACGAAAACCACGAGGTAACAATAATCCAAGTATTTAGCGCCAAGCCTCTCACTTCTTCTTCGTTTGCAGCAATGATACCTACTTGATCTAAACCGCGAAAAATATCAGCAACACGGTCTAGGCAAAGACGGAAAAACTGGCGATAGCGGCTGTGTAGCTCAGGATCGGCACTCAATAAATGCTCCATATCGCGATGCAAGAATCGGTAATCCCACAGGCCAGAAAATACTTCGCGCAAGTAATGTAGCTTATCGTTTACCTGCAATGGGCGCTCCGAAGGCACCTGCAAGATCGTCAGCACGCGCTCTTCGTAGCGTAGAAACAGATGATAAATAATCGCCTGCTTGTTTTTGAAATGATAATAAAGATTGCCCGGCGAGATACCTAGGTTCGCGGCAATGTGATTGGTCGTCACGTTGCGTTCACCTGATTCATTAAACAAAACCAAACTCGCATCAAGAATGCGCGCTTTCGTACTCATGAATTACTCCGCCCCTGTCTGATTACGCCGATATTGCCATATCGCATGGCTTTCTTGGCTAATTAATACTCTATGGGTTGACGTTTTAGAGTAATAACTCTAATAATGCAATCTCTGACTGATATTTAGCCTATAAGCACTGACACTTAGGTCCGCAGTCTCAACACTCACAGCTTACTGAGGAGCCTAGCTATGGTTGCCACGGTTACCGATTTACATACGCCGGATCGTGAAATTGAACGTTTGCGGACTCTGTTTATTCAACAGAAACAGGCATTTCGTAGCCATCCCATGCCCTCCCCTGAAGAACGGGTAGAACAACTTCGTCGTTTGAAGCAAGGTCTTATCGACAACCAAGACAAGCTCATCAGTGCTGTTAACCAAGATTTTAGCTGCCGCTCAAAAGATGAAACCTTAGTCGCTGAAATCATGATCACAGTTGAGAGCATCAACTACATGATTAACAACGTGCGTAAATGGATGAGGCCGTCGCGCCGCCATGTCAGCATGTTATTTGCCCCGTCATATAACCAAGTCGTCTATCAGCCGTTAGGGGTTGTCGGTGTTATGGTGCCGTGGAACTACCCGATACAATTAGCGCTTGTGCCCTTGGCCACCAATTTAGCGGCTGGCAATCGCACTATGATCAAGATGTCGGAATTTACGCCTGCAACCAACAAAGCTCTAAAGCTATTGCTTGATGAAATTTTTGACGAGTCTCACGCTGCCATCATCGAAGGTGAAGTCGACGTATCGACTGCATTTTCAGAGAAACCGTGGGATCACCTGATATTTACCGGATCAACCGCTGTCGGCAAGCATGTCATGGCGGCGGCAGCGAAGAACTTGGTTCCTGTAACGTTAGAGCTAGGTGGTAAATCACCTGCGATTGTTGCGCCCAACACCAACTTGCAGCACGCAGTTGACCGTATTTGTTTTGGTAAGTCCTTAAATGCTGGGCAAACCTGTATCGCACCAGATTACGTTTTGATTCCCGAAGATCAAGAAGAGGCCTTCGTTAAGGCATATCAAACGTCATTCGCAAAAATGTATCCGAAGGTGCGTGATAACAACGACTACACTGCCATCATTAACGACCGCCAACACCAGCGTTTACAAGCCTGGGTAAAAGATGCGGAAGAGAAAGGTGCACGCATTACGGTGGTTAATCCCGCCAAAGAAAATTTCAGCGGCACACGTAAAATGCCGTTGCATCTTGTGCAAGGTGCAACCGACGATATGACCGTTCTACAAGATGAGATTTTTGGCCCAATATTGCCGTTGATCCCATACAAGACTTTAGAAGATGCTATCGACTACGTAAATGATCGTGACCGTCCGCTAGCTCTTTACCTGTTTAGTTATGACAAAGAACAAGAACATAGAGTGCTGAATCGCACCCACGCTGGCGGCGTATCGGTCAATGACACTTTGATGCACATCGCTCAAGATGATATGCCTTTTGGCGGTATTGGCCCATCGGGTATGGGGCATTATCATGGCAAAGAAGGCTTTGTCGCGTTATCAAAAGCCAAACCGGTTCACCGTAAAGGGCGCTTCAATAGCGGCAAGTTTATCTACCCACCCTACGGTACAGCGATACAAAAACTCATATATAAAATATTCATCCGTTAAAAGGCGAGAGTCAGCATGATAGAAACATCACGACGCGGATTTCTGCAGCTAGGCGCTACAGGTACAGCCGCTCTCGCAATCGGCTCAGGTCTAGCGACCTTAACCGGTTGCAGTAAAAAACCAGCGACGGCACAAGGCTACAAAGTGCTGCGCGAAGGCGATCTGCTCTTTTTAGGAGCATTAGCACCCGCCGTTTTGGTCAAGGCATATCCAGGCCCACTAGGCCTTGATGCACGCGAGCGCTTGTTAAAACAATTGGATTCCATTCTCAATACATTACAAGGTCATGCCCGTGGTGAATTGTTAATGATGTTCGATTTAATGAACTCCGCACCACTGCGTTTAGCTACTGGCGCCCCGTGGGGATCATGGAGCGAAGCCAGCGTTAAAGATGCTGATGATTTTTTGAATAGCTGGAAACACAGCAGTCTACAAATTAAACGTATGGGTTATGCAGGCTTGTGTAAATTGATCTCTATTTCTTGGTACACACAGCCTGAAAACTTCCCGACGACGGGTTATCCAGGTCCGCCTGTGAAAATTCCAACCCCTGTATCGGCCTAATAATAGATCCGTACCGACGACAAAAAATAACTACGAGCGAAGATTATCAATCATCACTCGAAAATAAAGAGACGCATGTATGCAACCTAAAACAAACCGTACACCACCGATCCCAATGGTTGCCGGTATTCCCGATCCAATTCTTGAAGGAATTGCTGGCGGCTGGAATGTAGAAGACGCAGCTGATTTAAATGACGGTCAAATTTTAGAGGCTGATGTCGTTATTATTGGCACTGGTGCGGGTGGCGGCACAACAGCTGAAATTCTAGCGGAAGCTGGATTCAAAGTTTTAATGCTTGAAGAAGGTCCATTAAAAAGCACAAACGACTTTAAAATGGACGAGCGAGAGGCCTATCACGACCTTTATCAAGAAAGTGCAGGCCGGATGAGCAAAGATGGCTCTATGTCCATTCTTCAGGGTCGCTGTGTTGGCGGTACCACTGTCATTAACTGGACTTCAAGCTTCCACACCCCGGAAGAAACCTTAGGTTACTGGGCAGAAGAATTTAAGTTAAAAGGTAGCAGCAAAGAAGAGATGACACCTTGGTTTGAGCGTATGGAAAAACGCTTAAATATCTCTGACTGGGCGGTACCACCGAATGAAAACAACGCCGTATTAAGCCGTGGTGCCGAGAAGCTGGGTCTTGACTGGAAAGTCATTCCCCGCAACGTCGCAGGCTGCTGGAACTTAGGTTATTGCGGCACTGGCTGTCCGACCAATGCTAAGCAATCAATGTTAGTTACCACCATTCCTGGCGCACTAAATAAAGATTCTGCGCTGGTGTATAGCGCACGTGCTGAACGCCTAATTATCGAAGGTAAAAAGGTACTCGGGGTAGAAGTTACGGCATTAAATTCGGATTATAAACCGACCGGAAAAACCATTATTGTTAAAGCACCACATGTCGTTATGTCGTGCGGCGGGATCAATGGCCCGGCTTTACTATTGCGATCTAAAGCTCCTGATCCGAAAAAGCGCGTTGGTAAACGTACTTTCTTGCATCCAGTGTCTTTCAGCTTCGCAGAATTCGATCACTTAATTGATCCATATTACGGCGCACCACAGTCCATTTATTCCGATCACTACCAGTGGAAGAATGTTACTGGGCCTGCCGGTTTCAAAATGGAAGCGGCACCACTGCACCCTGGCCTAACTTCAGTATTACTCTTGGGTCATGGCGCAGCACATTATGATGCCATCACCAAACTGCCTAATATTAACGCTTTACTGTCGTTAGTACGTGACGGATTTGATCCTGAGAGCCCTGGCGCCTCAATTGAGTTAGCCGATGATGGTTCACCGATCGTTGATTACCCCATTAACGACTACATTTGGGATGCTTTTCAACGCTCATTAACCACCATGGCCGAAGTACAATTTGCTGCGGGTGCAAAAAAAGTACGTCCCGCACACGTTGATGCGCCTTGGTACGAAAACATCCATGAAGCCAAAGATGGTATTAAAAACTTAGAATTCCGCTCTAATGCTTTCACTGCCGGTAGTGCTCACGTCATGGGCGGTTTGTCGATGGGTGAAGATCTAGAAAAATGTGTGGTCGATAGCAATGGTAAATACCATTATCTCGATAACTTATTTGTCATCGACGGGTCAATTTTCCCAACCAGCATTGGTGCTAACCCTCAGCTATCGGTTTATGGATTTGCCTGTAAGTTAGCAAATCAACTGGCAGCAAAAATGAAAGCCTCTGCTTAATTCACGCGATTGCGTGTATTCACGACAATAAAAACCCCGCTTATGCGGGGTTTTTATTGAGCTATGAATAAAGGAATAGAACCACTCACACCTAGATGAAGCGATATGCCCCATGAGAAGCTCTATTGCTATTGATCTGTGTTTGTTGTTTGCAAGCGCGGCTTCTATTACTATTCGCCGCACTAGCAACCGTTAAGGCCAGCCTATGAATATTGTCGTCTACCCAGGCACTTTCGACCCGATCACCAATGGTCACACCGATTTGGTTGAGCGTGCGGCACGTTTGTTCGATCACATCATTCTGGCGGTTGCAGACAACCCGAAGAAAAGACCGATGTTTGACCTAGAAACCCGCGTCGACCTTGCCAAAGATGTTCTTAGCCATCTGCACAACGTTGAAGTCGTTGGTTTTAACAACCTTCTGGCCGACTTCGTTAAAGAGAAAAAAGCAAACATCATTCTGCGTGGTTTGCGTGCGGTATCGGACTTCGAATACGAATTCCAGTTAGCCAACATGAATCGTGTATTAGCACCGAATGTGGAGAGCATGTTCCTCACACCTTCGGAGCATTATTCCTATATTTCTTCTACGCTCGTACGTGAAGTCGGCTCTCTAGGTGGCGATATATCAACCTTCGTTCACCCCAAAGTAGTTGCCGCTTTGAAGAAAGCGATGAAGAATTCCTGATTAAAACCAGTCCTGACGGAGGTAAGTCATGGCCTTGATTATTACTGATGAATGCATCAACTGTGATGTATGCGAACCAGAATGTCCAAACGAAGCCATTTCAGCGGGCGAAGAAATTTATGAAATCGACCCAAGCAAATGTACGGAATGTATTGGTCACTACGACGAGCCGCAATGCCAGCTTGTCTGCCCTGTAGACTGCATCCCGCATGACGAGAACAACGCAGAAACTCAAGAAGAGTTAGAGGCAAAATACGAACGCCTTACCGGTAAGAAAATCGCTTAATACGCTATATTATCGGAACAGTCGGTTGTCTTGTTTGTGGGTTGCATGACCCGCCTCACTACAACACACTAGGGCCTCCCTTTGCTGGAGGCCTTTTTTATGCGCCTAACCTTTAAAATTCGTTCGTTGTCTGGCGCATTGGTCAGTTTATTCATCGCGTTCTGTCTTACCGCCTGCGCCATTGGTGGCGATGGTACGGTCAGTAGCAAACCCTCTGCTGTCGCAGTGGCTAGCGCTCATCCTTTGGCCACTCAGGCTGGATTAGATGTACTTGCTCAAGGTGGCAATGCTTTCGATGCTGCAATTGCCGTAGCAGCCAGCTTAGGCGTAGTAGAACCTTACAGTGCAGGAATGGGCGGGGGTGGCTTTTGGCTACTCTACAGCGCCAAGGATGATCAATATCACTTTGTCGATGCTCGTGAAATGGCACCCTCTGCGGCAGACAAAGACTATTACTTAAATAAAGACGGCACCGTCAATCGCGATCGAGCAACCAATGGTCCTAGCGCCGCTGGAATCCCAGGACAAGCCGCCGCCTTTGCCCACCTCGCTGGGCAATACGGTAAATTACCTTTGGCGAAATCTCTCGCCCCTGCGATTAAACAAGCGCGTCAGGGCTTTGCTATTGATGACCACTACCGCAAATTATTGAGCTATCGCTTAGAGGCCGTGCGTCGCTACCCTAGCTCAGCCAGTATTTTTCTTAACAGCGGACAAATTCCAGACGTTGGCTATAAGTTAGTACAACGGGATCTAGCCACGACGCTTGAAGCCCTCGCCCGTGCTGGCCATGATGGATTTTATCAAGGTCCAGTTGCCCAACGCTTAGTGACTGCCGTGCAACGTGACGGTGGTGATTGGACAATGGAGGACCTAGCCAATTACAAGGTGGTAGAGCGCGAACCCATTCGCATGACCTTTGGTAATGCAGAACTGATCAGTGCTCCACCGCCATCCTCCGGCGGCATCGCCATAGCGCAAATGCTACAGATGTTGGATTTATACCATTGGCAGTCAATGAGTGAAGCCGATCAAACACACTTACTGATTGAAGTGATGCGCCGCGCATACCGCGATCGTGCCGAATTTTTAGGCGACCCGGATTTCGTCGATGTGCCGACCGCTATGCTTCTCGATCCAGTACGAGCGCACGCTTATGCCGACAGCATAGATATGACGAAGGCAACGCCGAGCCTATCCCTTAAAGGTCCTAAAAATATTGAAGAAGGTTTCCACACAACGCATTTATCGGTGCTGGATAAAGACGGCAATCGCGTATCAGCAACGCTGAGTATTAACCTGCCGTTTGGCTCAGCCTATACAGCCGCAGGCACGGGTGTCGTACTCAACAACGAAATGGACGACTTCTCGGCCAAACCCGGCGCAGCGAATGCCTATGGCTTAGTGGGGAACGCTGCCAATGCCATCGCACCGGGCAAACGCCCACTGTCGAGCATGTCGCCAAGCATGATGGTATCAGACGACCAAGTGGCCATATTAGGCACCCCAGGGGGCAGTCGCATCATCAGCATGGTGTTACTCGGCCTGCTCGAACATCAGCAAAATAAACCCGTTGAAGACTGGGTACGCCGCAAGCGCATTCATCACCAATACCTACCCGATGTGGTCGAATATGAACCCGGCGCACTTAGCCAAGCCTTACAGCAAGAATTAAAGGCTCGAGGTCATACATTGAAGAATGTGGGTAGAGCCTATGGCAATATGCAGGCGATTTTGTGGGATCGTACCACCAATAAAGTAACGGCTGCCGCAGACTCTAGAGGCATTGGCAGCGCCCGCGTCGTATCAGTAGCGAAGTAATACACGACATGACCGTGATTCTGTTTTACCTAAAAAAGGTTATTGGCATGCTGCTTATGCCTATACCGTTAGCGCTAATTTTTATCGCCATTGGGTTTTGGCTACTGCGCAAACGTCCGGGTCGTGCACGATTTTCGCTAGTACTCGCTATGATGATTTTGGGACTGAGTAGCTGGCATCCAATTGCCGATCAACTCATTGCTCCCGTCGAAGGCGATTTCGCCCTATTTGATATTCGTCAACCGGTGGATGCGATTGTGGTACTCGGCAGCAGCCACAACAGCAATCCTAATTTACCTGCGGTAATGCAACTCAGTGGCTCAGCGTTATTTCGCTTAGAAGAAGGATTACGCATCGCCCGCGCGAATCCAAACGCCATATTGCTAGTATCTGGTTACGCAGGCAGTGATCCTCGCCCACATGCCGACATTATGCGTGAAGCGGCGATTGAACTCGGCATGACACCCGCAAAAATTCTGACTTTTCCCGAAGCACGAGATACCGAGGATGAAGCCAAGATGATGGCTCCCTACCTAAAAGGTCTGCGCGTTGCTTTGGTAAGCGAAGCCTCGCACCTAACTCGCGCTATGGTGTTTTTTCAAAACATAGGATTAGAGCCCATTCCGTCCCCCGCCTATCGCATGGCGAGCGACCACAGCGATTGGCGTATAGAATCGCGTGCAACCTACAAAAGCGAACGAGCAATTTACGAATGGCTAGGGCGCGGCTGGCAATGGCTTAAAGAGGTGATTTAAACAGCTGAACGTTAGGCTTGCTGCAATAAGGTACGTCGATAGGTTTCTTGAATAATCCAAGCATCATTACTCGCACGATGACGGCGTAACTTGCTGTCGTTGATTACCTGCGTTTTAACATCCGCCCACATCGTCATTTGGGCTTCCGACAAGATCATTTCTAGCGGGCTCAAATGGAATTTCATTTCGATACCCGCCGCATGAAAAAGAACCGTTAACCAAGGCTTATCCACCACCCAACCGTCGGAGTAAGCAGTCACCCCATCTAATAGCGAGTTTAAATATAAGGCGACGTCGAGTGCAGATTTACCCGCATTGATAAGGTTATCACGCGAGATACCATGCACTGCTTCCGCTGAATCTGCCCAATGAGTCCAATCCGACTGCGGAGCAATCAGGGTGCAAAAACGCTCATGATTCTCCAACACAAGACCAATTTCTATAGGGTAACTGGTCTGACCAAAGCCAGAGGCTTCAATATCAATAATGATTGGGTGTTCTGGCTGACGCACGGTTATCTCATTATTTATTCTTGTTTAACTAGCTGTATAGCACAGAAAACATTCTCAACCAGATTAGCGCTCAATTAACGCTGACATTGCGGGCAAAAAACGGTGGCTCGCTGCCCTTGGCGAATCTCTTTTAATAGGCTTTTGCACACCTTACATTCTTCGCCACCACGGCCATATACGCGCAGCTGCTGAGCAAAATATCCCGGCTTACCATCGCCACCAACAAAGTCGCGCAAGGTTGTACCACCTTGTTTAATCGCAGCACCAAGCACATCTTTGATAATCACAGACAACTCGTTGTAGCGCGCTTTACTCACCTTCCCTGCCGCCAAAGTTGGTCGTATTCCAGCAAGGAATAGACTTTCATTTGCATAGATATTGCCCACGCCAACCACCACCTTGCCATCCATAATGAAGGTTTTAATCGCTTGGCTTTTGCCACGACTGCGAGCAAATAGATAATCGCCATCAAAGGCATCTGTTAGCGGCTCCGGGCCTAGGTGACTCAGATGCGTACTGTCTTCACCTGGTAAAACCCATAACAGCGCACCAAAGCGCCGAGGATCGTGATAACGCAACACTTTGCCATTACTCAGCACCCAGTCGACATGATCATGCTTTGCTGGTTCATCAGTAGGTGTTACTAAGCGCAGCGAGCCCGACATACCCAAATGCCAGATTGCAGTACCAACATCCGTTTCAACCAAGATGTATTTGGCTCGACGCGTTAAACCACGCACAGTCTGGCCAACCAACAATTGAATATCGTCGTCTATCGGCCAGCGCAACTGCGGCTGACGCACGATCACGCGCTCAATCCGCACATTACGGAGATAAGGCTCAATACCCCGCAGGGTGGTTTCAACTTCTGGTAATTCAGGCATAGGTCACATCAGTAGGTAGATACATGCGAAATTATGCCACACCCAGACATTGAGATTGCAGGCATAAAAAAACCCAGCCGAGGCTGGGTTTTCTTCAAGCAAAAGAAGCTTACTTAATTTTGGCTTCTTTATACATCACGTGCTGACGAACAACAGGATCAAATTTCTTGATCTCCATTTTCTCAGGCATGGTGCGCTTGTTTTTATCAGTTGTGTAGAAGTGACCGGTACCGGCACTTGATACTAAACGGATTTTATCGCGTGGCATGATGAGTCTCCTTAGACTTTTTCGCCGCGTGAACGCAGCTCAGCTAAAACAACATCGATACCTTTCTTATCGATGATACGCATACCTTTGGTAGAGATACGCAGACGCACAAAACGATTCTCGCTTTCCACCCAAAAACGGTGGCTCTGCAGATTAGGCAGGAAGCGGCGTTTAGTTTTGATGTTTGAGTGGGAAACGTTATTCCCGGTTACAGGACCTTTCCCTGTAACTTGGCAAACCTTAGACATTGATCTTCGCCCCGATTTTTACTGTATCGAACAATTTGGAAAATTCGTTACCAACCGTAAGCATTCGTCATCATTTTGCGATGACTTTCGACGCCCAGGCTGAAAAGAGTTGCGCTTTATACCAAAAGGCGCAAACACACGCAAGCAGAAGATTAATTTTTGTGCAGATAGATGTCACTCATATCCACCCCCTTTCAGCGAACGAAACACAGTATCCATCACCGATGACGAGGTGATCGAGCACCCGAATATCAACCAAAGACAGCGCCTGCTGTAAACGATCGGTAATGACACGATCAGCACTACTCGGTTCAGCAATGCCAGAGGGATGATTATGCGCAAATATCACTGCAGCAGCACCTTGAGCGAGCGCTTTTTTCAATACCTCGCGCGGATAAACAGCCGCACCATCAATCGTGCCGCGAAACAATTCATCATATTTAACGACGCGATTTTGATTATCAAGAAACAGGCAGGCAAACACCTCATAATCAAGGTCTCGCAACTGCGCTTGTAAATATTGCCGAGTATGTTCCGGACTAGTAAGCGCATCTCCGCGCCTTAGCTCTTCCGCTAAATGTCTTCGTGCCATTTCAAGTACCGCTTGTAACTGCGCATACTTCGCTGGACCTAAACCGTGTGACTCACAAAACTTACCCTGTGACGCCACCAGCAAAGGTCTCAGACCGCCGAAGTCGTTTAATAATTCTCGAGCCAAATCCACTGCGCTCTTACCGGTAACGCCAGTACGTAAGAAAATCGCCAGTAATTCAGCATCTGAAAGGCTTTTAGACCCTTGTTCCAATAGTTTTTCTCGCGGGCGCTCCTGCGCTGGCCAATCGCAAATAGCCATACCTACCTCCATACAGGTCTGTGATATATACTGACCACCATTCTAGACACGCGAAAGAGCCTCATGCAACAACTCTGTAATCGTCGCATTCTACTTGGCATTAGCGGTGGTATTGCCGCTTATAAAAGCGCCGAACTGGTGCGTTTCTTAAAACGCGCCGGTGCCGATGTGCGCGTGGTAATGACCAGTGGCGCTCTTGAATTTATTACCCCACTCACCCTACAGGCATTGTCCGGTAATCCCGTTCACCATGCGTTACTAGACCCTGAAGCCGAAGCGGGTATGGGACATATCGAATTAGCTAAGTGGGCTGATCTCATTCTCATCGCTCCGGCCTCGGCTAATGTGATTGCTCGCTTAGCTCAAGGCATGGGCAACGACTTACTAACAACCGTGGTGCTCGCCAGCGAAGCCAAACTTTGCCTCGCGCCAGCTATGAATCAAGCCATGTGGCTTGATCCGATCACCCAAAGCAATCTCCAGCGTCTTAAAGATGCGCATGGCGCTAATCTGCAAGTCATCGGCCCCGCAGAAGGTCAACAAGCTTGTGGCGATGTCGGCCCTGGACGCATGCTAGAGCCAGAATTAATTGCGCAAACCATAGCCGAGCAATTCGAAAGCGGCATATTAGCCGGTGTTAGCGTTGTTATTACCGCAGGACCGACTCGCGAAGCCATCGACCCCGTGCGCTATATAAGCAACCATAGCTCAGGCAAAATGGGCTATGCCCTTGCTGCTGCCGCTCGCGATGCCGGCGCCCGAGTGACTGTGATTTCCGGCCCTGTGAATATTCTCCCCCCTGAGCGCGTTCGCGTAGTTCCGGTATCCAGCGCATTAGATATGCTGCAAGCGGCACAAAGCGAACAAGAACACTGTCAAATTTTCATTGCAGCCGCCGCCGTTGCCGATTACCGCCCAGCACAAGTCGCTGAGCAGAAAGTGAAGAAATCAACCGATGAGTTGACCCTAACCCTCATCAAAAATCCAGATATCGTCGCCACAGTAGCAGCGCAAGAAAATGCCCCTTTTACGGTGGGATTTGCCGCTGAAACCCAAGATGTTGAACATTACGCCCGCGACAAACTCAATCGCAAAAAACTCGCCATGATCATAGCCAACGATGTGTCGCGTAATGACATAGGCTTTAATAGCGACGACAATGCGGTTAGTGTGTTCTGGCCAACAGGCGAAGCGCGCTACGAAGCAATGAGTAAGCAACAACTAGCACGACACCTGATCACCTTAATGGCTGATCGTTACCAAGAATATTTACTGAATAGAACGGAAAATACCCATGCATAAGCTGCAAGTTAAAGTCTTAGACCCTCGCCTTGGCGATAGCATTCCCATGCCAGAATACGCAACCTCGGGCTCTGCTGGTCTGGATTTACGCGCATGCATAGATGTTCCTATTACATTGAATCCAGGCGATACCGTTCTGGTTAAAACCGGTCTGTCGATTTATATCCAAGATCCAAGTTTAGCTGCAGTGATACTGCCACGCTCGGGGCTAGGTCATAAGCACGGTATAGTCCTAGGTAATTTGGTCGGTTTGATCGACTCCGATTACCAAGGCGAGCTAATGGTCAGCTGCTGGAATCGCGGAAAAGACGCCTTTACGCTTGATATTGGCGAGCGCTTGGCGCAACTTGTCTTGGTTCCGGTCGTTCAGGCACAATTTGAGCTCGTCACTGAATTTGACGAAACAGAACGCGGAGAAGGCGGGTTTGGCCACTCAGGCCGACAATAGGTCGCCCGCCCGACTATAATAAGAACAAGTCGGATCAACCGACAAACGGGGTCATGCATGAGTCAAAAAGACAACACCCCCACTCGTACGGTGGTGTTTTACAGTCGCGTCAGTATCTGGCTCGCATTATTGTTTATTTCTGGCGGGCTCGCGATTCAGAGCCTGCAGATCAATCTCATGACCCAATCCGATGTGGATAAAGCCTTCTCGAATGCGATGGCCGAACAAGTCGCACAGGCACTAAGCACGCGCTTAGACGATACTCGTAAGTTACAACTCGCGGCCAGCCGCCAAACACAAACCATCGCCGCTCTGCAGCAGGCCGATGTTTCTTGGACGCAAACTCTAAAGAATTTCATGCCCGGCGCTCAAAACGTTTATCTGATCAACGAAGAGCAATCCCGAGGCATACAAGAAGAGTTAGGATTTTCTGTCAAAGACTTAGTAGCGCGTACGCTTAAAGGCGCATCGATGAAGGTCGAAGCCGTACTCCGCGACAACAAGCTACGCTTCTATTGGGCAAGTCCCATTCTTGTCGATCAACAAATAGCAGGAGTACTGTTAGTAGAATACGGCTCCAATTGGCTAGCCAATTTCCAAGCAGGCGTCAGTAACCAATTAGGTCACATCGAAGTACGACAACTACTTGACCCTGAGGTGGATCGTAAGGGCATCGAAATTTTCTCAGCGGGAAATATCCCGCGCAATCAAAGCACGCCTGTTGCTCGCGCTATTAACGACTACTGGTTTTTGACCTATACCCCAGCCGATGAAAGGCCTGAGCTCGCCTTACTCCCACTAGCAACACCTTGGTTTATGTCGCTTTTTGCAACGCTGGCAGGCTTGTTCATTATTGTTTGGCTGCAAAAACGTGAACTAAAACGCAACCACTTAAACCTGTTGGTTTATGTTCGCGGCTTAACTCGTAAAGGTGTGGATACACCGCCTAAGTTTTCGCTTAAGTTATTCCACGATTTAGCCGAAGCCATGCGCCACTTAGTTCACACACCCAATCCGAATGCGACGAGTACAGAGCGTAAAGATATTACTGAAAAGCGCATGCCTATGCATATTTCGACCGACGCGCCCAAAGCAGCAATTAATTTTAGTTCGCCGAACTTAGCCAACGTCGCTGATATACCTGAGTTAGAAGTCGAAGAATTTGATCACAATACGCCGCCAGAAATACCCAAACATATATTTCGCGCCTACGATATTCGCGGCATTGTTGATACAGAACTGACGAATGATGTGCTGTTCTGGCTTGGCAAAGCAATTGGCTCGGAAGTACTGATTCGAGGTTTTGATCGCATCAATCTAGCTTGGGACGGCCGCCTATCCAGCGAACGCTTTGCCCACCACTTACAAGACGGCATCATTTCAACGGGCTGTCACGTTAACCGTTTAGGTGAACTACCAACCGGGGCGCTCTATTTTGCCACGTTCGAACTTGATTCACCTTGCGGTGTCATGATCACTGGCAGTCATAACCCAGCCAATTATAACGGCCTAAAGATTGTCATCGACCAACAAGCCCTAGCTCAAGAACAAATCATGGGCTTATATCATCGCATCGCGCGGAGCGATTTCCGCAGCGGCACGGGCATCGTAGAAGAGCGCTCACTGGATGAAGCCTACATTTGCCGCATTGAAGAAGACGTTAATATTTCTCGTGATTTAAAGATCGTCATCGACGGCGGCAATGGTGTTGCGGGTCCTATAGCCAGTAGGCTATTTAATCGCTTAGGTATCGAAGTTATTGAGTTATATTGCAATGTCGACGGTAACTTTCCTAACCATCATCCAGATCCCGGTGAACCAGAAAATCTCGTGGCCTTGCAGGCTGCCATTGCTGAACACAGTGCCCATCTTGGTTTAGCTTTTGATGGTGATGGTGATCGCGTCGCCTTAGTCGATAACTTAGGCAATATTATTTGGCCTGATCGCCTGCTCATGCTGTTAATTGAAGATATTTTGCCGCGCAATCCCGGTCGCGACGTACTCTACGATGTGAAGTCGTCGCGTCACTTAGCGCCATTAATTAATCGCCATGGCGGTCGTCCAACCATGTGGAAGACCGGCCATTCGCTGATGAAGAAAAAACTACGCGACCTCGACGCTGTTGTTGGCGGCGAATACAGTGGCCATTTTTACATTGGCGAACGCTGGTATGGATTCGATGACGGGCTTTATGCTGGTGCACGCCTACTAGAGATATTGGCTTCTCGCACTGAGCCTTGCTCAGATGTGTTCGCACATTTACCGCAAGACGTCAGTACGCCAGAAATTACACTCAATACCACCGAGCAGCGTAAGTTTGCTGTAGTGGAAAGCTTGGCTAAAGATAGCGATCTAATTGCGGATGCTCGCGTCTTCACCACCGATGGTTTACGCATTGAATTTAGTGACGGCTGGGGATTAATACGGGTATCCAATACCACACCACGTTTAACCCTGCGATTTGCGGGTGATAACGAACAAACCATCCTGCGTATACAACAACGAATGAAGCAGGCACTTACGCTACACGCGCCAGAAATCCACGTTCCTTTTTAGCTCGTCCCTCAGCTACCGATAGTAAACAGGTTGGCGAGGTGTGAGTAGATCACGCTATAATGCCCACCATTCTTTTTAAGGCCAGCTTACTGGCCTTAATATTTTGGTATCTGTTCTGAAGGAGCAACTCCATGCCGTTATCGCGTGACAGCGCTATGAATACCGCCAATGTTCTCAGTGCAGCACTGCCTTATTTGCAGCGCTTTGTGGGTAAAACCATCGTGGTTAAGTACGGCGGTAACGCCATGACCGACGAAACCCTCAAAAACTCATTCGCGCGCGACATGGTCATGCTCAAGTTTGTTGGCATTAACCCTATCGTGGTTCATGGTGGCGGTCCCCAAATTGGCGACTTGCTAACCAAGCTAAACATTCAAAGCGAATTCGTTAACGGCATGCGCGTCACCACCAGCGAAACCATGGACGTCGTTGAAATGGTGCTCGGCGGCCTAGTTAATAAAAGCATCGTCAACCTCATCAACCAAAACGGCGGCAAAGCTATTGGTTTAACCGGTAAAGACGGCCAGCTACTGCATGCGCGTAAACTGCACGTTACAAAAAGCAGCCCAGACATGTTAAAAACCGAAATCATTGATATCGGCCATGTCGGTGAAGTGGCTAGCATCAATACCTCGGTTTTAGACATGCTGACCAATTCCGATTTTATTCCAGTCATTGCACCCATTGGTGTCGGCGAAGACGGCGAGTCATACAACATCAATGCCGATTTAGTGGCTGGTAAAGTTGCAGAGGTATTGCGTGCTGAGAAGTTGATTCTACTGACCAATATCGCTGGTTTAATGGATAAAGAAGGCAAGGTATTAACGGGCTTATCCACCAAGCAAGTGGATGATCTGATTGCCGATGGCACCATCTACGGTGGCATGTTGCCGAAAATTCAATGTGCTTTGGATGCCGTGCATGCGGGCGTTAACAGCGCGCACATTATCGACGGCCGCGTGGCTCATTCAACCTTACTTGAACTCTTTACCGACGAAGGTGTGGGCACACTCATCACCAATCGTCGTAACGCGTAACGGGGTCTGAATGTCAGATAATTCTGAACAGATCTCACGCCGCGATCAAATACTACAAGCACTCGCCCAGATGCTAGAGAGTAATCCGGGTGCCCGCATAACCACCGCAAGCTTAGCGAAGGCGGTGGGCGTGTCGGAAGCGGCCTTGTATCGCCACTTCCCAAGCAAAGCAAAAATGTTTGAGGGTTTAATCGCTTTTATCGAAGATGCGGTGTTTTCTCGTATTACCCGTATTTTGCAAGATTTTGAATTGGCCGACGAGCGCTGCGAACGCACACTGACTCTGGTTCTCACCTTTGCCGAGAAGAACCCGGGCATGTGTCGTTTACTCTCGGGGGATGCCTTGGCAGGAGAAACGGAACGGCTGCGCCAACGTATCCAACAATTCTTCGAACGCATTGAAACTCAGCTGAAGCAAATTCTGCGTGAAGCAGAAATGCGGGAGAAGAAAGTACCGGTACAAACCGCCAGCGCGGAAGCAAACTTGCTCACGGCCGTCATCGAAGGGCGAATTCGCCAATACGTGCGCAGCGAGTTCAAAGAGCTTCCAACTCAGTATTGGAACGAGCAATGGGCTCTACTGAGCCCAACGTTACTGCGTGATAAGGATTTAGGCGGCCTCTAGCTCTACACTGAAGCCGCTTGCAGTTACGGCTGTAGCGGCGGCAATTTTGCGGGATCTACGTCTTCTGGCAAGGTACCTAACTCATACACTTGCAGTATGCGCAAACGCTCACGCTGCTTCTGGAACTGAATTTTACTGTCATCCAGCTCTTTACGACGCATATCAATATTCTTCTGTGCATCGCGAATGCCATTTTCAAGCTGAACAATTTCTAAGCGCATATCCGCCGGCACTTCTTGACCGCGACGTTCTACGTTTGCCGCCTTCTCTTGTGCCTTCGTTAACTTCTCTTCAAGGTCAGAGATACGACGAAACTGAAGCTCGATATACGAGCCAATCTCATCGGCTTTACGCGTTTGCGCTCGATCAACATCCCCCGGTTGGGCGTACAACCGCTGCAAATCAGCATCTTTATTACGCAATTCTGCATGACGACGTTCACGATCCAAGCGAAGCGCTTCTGCACGTTCAGTCGCCGCACGCTCTTCCGCAGTGGGAGCACGAGGAACCACGCGTTCAACCATGCCACGACTATTAAGAACCTCGTAACCCAAAGGCGCTAAATCTGGCGGTACGTTATCTTTCACCACTACATGACCATCGACCTTAAATCGATACAACTTCATAGAGGCTTCAGCAGCCATCGGCAGGCCAATCAAAGCCGCGGATAACACCCAGATTAATCGCGTTGACATTACTTCACTCCGTATTGATCTCGATACGCGCTAATTGCATCAGCATACTGCGCGAGTTCAGGTTGCATGGCTACATAATCCAACACCTGATTCAAACCGACAATACTGACAACCTTCATATCAAAATCACGTTCCACTTCTTGAATCGCAGACAGTTCTCCCTGCCCTTTTTCTTGACGATCCAGAGCGATCAGTGTAGCGGCTGGCGTTGCGCCATCGGCGGCGGCAATCATTACCATCACTTCACGAATTGCCGTCCCTGCCGTGATCACATCGTCTACAATCAATACACGGCCCGTTAATGGTGCACCCACTAAGTTGCCACCCTCACCATGAGTTTTGGCTTCTTTGCGGTTAAAGACGTAAGGCACATCTTTTTGATATTGATCTGCTAGTGCTATCGTCAATGCAGCCGATAATGGAATACCTTTGTACGCAGGACCGAATACCACATCGTATTCAACGCCAGAATCTTCTAGCGCTGCGGCATAAAAACGACCAAGCTTGGCCAAAGCTACACCGCTATTGAACAAACCAGCATTAAAAAAATAAGGACTAATTCGCCCAGACTTCAATGTGAACTCACCAAACTTGAGAACACCTTGCTGAATGGCAAATTCGATGAATTCTTTTTGATACGGCTGCATAACAAGTCCTAGAAGTGATTGGTCGTGCGGGTGGAACAGAATAAAATGCTGACAAATGTCGCCAGATTTACCCGCTTTAATAAGGATGCGGTATGATACACGCTTCATCAGTTGGGAACCATGTATGAGGATTATCAGCTTGCACGTTGACGGCCTAGAACAGGCAGTCAAAAAGGGGCTTTATACTTGGCTTGAGACCGCCGACGTAGATGTCGTTGCGATTCAAAATCTCAAGGCCAAAGAGTATCAGTTATCCGACGACGTGGTGTATCCGAAGGGCTTTAATGCTTACTTCTTTGACGCCGAGGCCGACGGTTACTCGGGCGTAGCATTACTGACTCGCGAAGTACCAAAAGCCATCATGACGGGCATTGGCGACTCGCGCTGGGACTTACAGGGTCGCTTTATCCAAGCCGACTTCGAACACGTGAGCGTAGGTTCAGTGTTGTTTCCGGGCGTCGATCAATACAACACGCTGGAAGACAAGCTCGCCTTCCAGCAGGCCTTTTTAGCGCATTTAGAGAAAACTCGACGTAAACGTCGTGAGTTCATTTTTTGTGGCAACTTTGAAGCTGCTCATAAAACCGTCGATCTCAGTGACTGGCAAGGTGCTAACGACACGCCTGGATTTTTACCGAAAGAGCGCGCGTGGTTCGACCAGATGTTTGGGCCGGTAGGCTATGCCGATGCTTTCCGCGAAGCTAACTTTGGTGAAAACCAATTTACTTGGTGGCCGGACGAAGACAGTGCTCGCCGCAATCAAAACGGCTGGCGCAAAGACATGCAAATTTGTACGCCGAATGTGCGCCAATTTGTGGTCGAAGCGCGCATCGAAAAAAATCTTAACTTTGGCCAGCATGCGGCCGTGTTAATTGAGTACGAATTCGACGATGAAGACGAGTAATTCAACGTTTGATTAGACTCGATGCTCAAAAGAAGTAATAGGTAATAAGTAATAAAAAGGAGGCCCCAATGGCCTCCTTTTTTATTCAACGTGTTATCGATTCTGCTCTTTGTTCTTAGGCTTCAAGTGCCGCTTTTTGAATTTGCGCCAACTCACCAACCGCCTTCTGCGCTAACGCCAACATAGCGTTTAACTCATCTGGCGTGAATGGCTCAGCTTCTGCTGTACCTTGAATTTCAACATAGCCGCCACTGGCCGTCATAATGACGTTTAAATCCGTTTCGGCTTCAGAGTCTTCGGCATAGTCTAAGTCGGTGACCGCAGTACCTTTGTACATACCAACCGATACGGCCGCAATCATGTGCTTCAGTGGCTCGCCTTTTACCTTGCCGTTTTTCTTTAACCACTCAATGGCATCCACCAAAGCAACACAAGCACCGGTAATCGATGCCGTGCGCGTGCCACCGTCGGCCTGAATAACATCACAGTCGATATTAATGGTGTTTTCACCCAAAGCGGTTAAATCAACCGCCGCACGCAAACTACGACCGATTAAACGAGAGATCTCAACCGTACGGCCTTGCTGCTTGCCTTTCGCCGCTTCACGAATCATGCGTGAACCAGTTGAGCGCGGCAGCATACCGTATTCTGCCGTTACCCAACCTTTCCCCTTTCCGCGCAAAAATGGCGGCACGGAGGTTTCAACACTGGCAGTACAAATCACTTTGGTATTACCAAACTCAACCAACACTGAGCCTTCAGCATGCATAGTAAAATGTCGGGTGATGCGCACATCGCGAAGTTGATCGACTGAACGGCCACTGGGTCTCATAGTTGGAATCCTTAAATTAATTGTCGTGCAAAGGCCGCCATTATACCGGCAAAACAGGCTGAAAATCCGTACAATGTGGCTCTAATTTTGAAAGGGAGTACTTCATGGTTTACAGCATGACCGCCTTCGCCCGCCATAGCGGCGAACATATTCAAGCCGACACCCAAATCGCCACGGGCCGATTTATTTGGGAAGTGCGCTCGGTCAATAGCCGTTACCTAGAACTCCATTTTCGCCTGCCTGACGCCTTTCGCGATTTAGAACCGTTATTGCGCGAACAACTCAAACAGCGCTTTCAGCGCGGTAAAATCGAAGTATTTCTAAAATATCAGGCGCAAGAACAACAGAGCCAATTACGCGTCAACGAAGCCCTAGTACGCGACCTCAATAATGCCGCCGATCAAATCGCCGCTATCATTGGCCCTGGCAATACCCTAGATGTCTTACGTCTGATGCAATGGCCCGGTGTGCTTGATGGTCATGATGAAAACGAACCTGAGAGCAAAGCACTGGAGCAAACCGCGCTCAGCAGTTTCTCCGAGTGCCTAACCGCCCTCAGTACTGCCCGCCAGCGTGAAGGCCAAGCACTAGCCGAGCTAATTCGCCAACGCCTTGATCAAATTGATACCCACGTTGCCGCCGTCGATAAACACATGCCCGAAGCTTTGGCCGCGCAACGCCAGCAACTGCATGACAAGCTGAGTGAATTTAAAGACACCCTAGATCCACAGCGCATCGAACAAGAAATGATATTGGCCGCACAGAAAGCCGATATCGCCGAAGAAACCGACCGCCTGCGCACCCATACCCATGAAGTGCGCGACATACTCAGCCGCAACGAACCTATTGGTCGCCGCCTCGACTTTATGATGCAAGAACTGAATCGAGAGGCGAACACACTATCGTCGAAGTCGATTCGCAGCGACATCACCCGCATTGCGGTGGATTTAAAAGTATTGATCGAGCAGATGCGCGAGCAAGTGCAGAATATTGAGTAGGTTCTTACCCGCGACAACCCAGAATATATTGACGCGAACGAGAGAAAAGCTACAAGGCAATGGGTTACTCCATCAATTTCGTATAGCTAAGGCAATACCATTAAAGTAGACTATTAACGATTTTAAACGACTTTAGTCTTTTACCTGGTGCCAAAATCATGACCACCGAACCCTGGGTCACCGCCCTCGACGTTGCCCAACATTTAGGCATCGCCAAAGATACCGTCTACCGCTGGCGCGAACGCAAAGGCCTGCCTGCGCACAAAATCGGCCGGTTGTGGAAGTTTCAACTATCCGAGGTGGATGAGTGGGTACGTGCCGGTGGGGCGGATGAAGATGGCCAGCAAGGAGAGCAATAGCGTATGAGCAATACCGAAGCACAAACCCGGTCAAAACTCATCGACCAACAACTCGCAGAATCAGGCTGGAATGTTAAAGATCCCACTCAGGTCATTGAAGAGTTCGATATTGTTACAGCATTGCCTGAAGGTGTAGCCGAGCCACGCACCAAATACGAAGGCCACCAATTTAGCGACTATGTGTTATTAGGCAAGGATGGCAAACCACTGGCGGTGGTCGAAGCCAAAAAAACCGCCAAAGATGCCGCCATTGGACGCGAGCAAGCCAAACAGTATTGCTACAACATCCAAAAACAACTAGGCGGCGAACTGCCGTTTTGTTTTTACACCAACGGCCACGAACTCTATTTTTGGGATTTAGAGAATACACCACCGCGAAAAATCGTTGGTTTTCCTACGCGCGATGATTTTGAGCGATTTGCCTATATCCGCCGAAACCGCAAGCCACTCACACAGGAATTCATCAATACGTCTATCGCTGGGCGCGACTATCAGATTCGCGCCATTCGCTCAGTACTTGAAGGTATCGAACAGAAAAAGCGCGATTTTTTGCTGGTGATGGCCACCGGCACAGGTAAAACCCGTACCTGTATTGCACTGATTGATGCCTTGATGCGCGCAGGCCATGCCGAAAAAGTACTGTTTCTGGTGGACCGCATCGCTTTGCGTGAGCAGGCATTAGCCGCTTTTAAAGAGCATATGCCTAATGAACCTCGCTGGCCTAACACAGGTGAAAAACTGCTTGCTAAAGATCGCCGTGTCTATGTGGCCACCTACCCCACCATGCTCAATATCATCCGCGACGAATCACAGCACTTATCACCGCACTATTTTGATTTTATCGTGGTTGATGAAAGCCACCGCTCCATCTACAACACCTTTGGAGAAGTGCTCGATTATTTCAAAACCATCACCCTCGGTTTAACCGCGACGCCAACAGAAATAATCGACCACAATACCTTTGAGCTTTTTCATTGCGAAGATGGCCTTCCCACCTTTGCCTACACCTACGAAGAAGCCGTCAATAACATACCTCCTTATCTCTGCAATTTTCAGGTAATGAAAATTCAAACCAAATTCCAGATGGAAGGCATCAGCAAACGCACTATTTCGTTGGAGGATCAGAAAAAGCTAATCCTCCAAGGCAAAGAAATCGAAGACATTAACTTCGAAGGCACGCAGCTAGAAAAGCAAGTGATCAACAAAGGCACCAACACCCTGATCGTGCGCGAATTTATGGAAGAATCCATCAAAGACGCCAACGGTGTGCTGCCCGGTAAAACTATCTTCTTCTGTGCCACCAAAGCTCATGCTCGACGCATTGAAGAAACCTTCGACAAACTCTACCCCCAATACCACGGCGAACTAGCCAAGGTTCTGGTATCCGATGACCCACGTGTCTACGGCAAGGGTGGCCTGCTTGATCAATTCACCAATAATGACATGCCGCGTATTGCCATCAGCGTGGATATGCTCGATACAGGCATCGACGTGCGCGAGCTTGTTAACCTCGTCTTTGCCAAACCAGTCTATTCCTACACCAAATTCTGGCAAATGGTTGGACGTGGCACCCGCTTGCTCGAAACCAGTAAACCCAAACCTTGGTGCTTGGAAAAGGATGTGTTTTTAATTCTCGACTGCTGGGATAACTTCGAATACTTCAAGCTCAACCCCAAAGGCAAAGAACTCAAACCCCAGCTGCCACTACCAGTTAAAATAGTAGGCTTGCGTTTGGATAAAATCGAAGCAGCAAATGATACAGGCCAAACAGATATCGCCGCACGAGAAGTGGCCAAATTACGCGCGCAAATCGCCGCCTTGCCACAAAATTCCGTAGTCATAAAAGAAGCCTCGGCCCATTTGACCAAGCTTGATGATGATAACTTCTGGCTCTCGCTGCTGTCTCACAACAAAAACGACAACAAGCTCGAATTTTTGCGGGCTGACATCAAGCCGCTGTTTCGCACCGTTTCTGAAGCTGACTTTAAAGCCATGCGCTTTGAACGCGATATACTCGAATATTCGCTGGCCGTATTACGTGAAGAAAAACAGCTGGCCGACACTCTCAAAGAAGGCATCGTAGAGCAAATCAGCGAACTGCCGTTATCGGTGCCCTTTGTTAAGCTCGAAGAAGAACTGATTCGCGCAGCGCAAGCATCGCTATATTGGAGCAAAGCCGACGAAGATAACTTTGATGAAATGATTAACAAGCTTGGTCCCTTAATGAAGTTCCGTGAACAAAACACCGGGCAGGAACAAACGCATCTTGATTTAATGGACGAGCTGCACAAAAAAGAACGGGTAGAGTTTGGCCCACAGAACGAAGCCGTGAGCGTCAGCCGTTATCGGGAAATGGTAGAGAATTTGATTGCCGAACTCACCAAACATAACCCCATATTGCAAAAAATCAAACACGGTGAGCTGGTAAACACGGATGAAGCCAACACACTGGCCGAATTACTGCATGAAGAACACCCGCACATCACCGAAAATCTGCTGCGTCAGGTATATAAAAATCGTAAGGCGCGCTTTATTCAGTTTATTCGCCATATTCTCGGCATCGAGGTATTAAAAAGCTTTCCTGATGAAGTCAGCGCCGCCTTTGATCAGTTTATCCGTGCCCATACCACGCTCAACAGTCGCCAACTGGAGTTTTTAAACCTGCTTAAAAACTTCATTATCGAGCGTGAAAGAATCGAGAAAAAAGATTTAATTAATGCGCCTTTTACGGTGATTCATCCTCAAGGGATTCGTGGGGTGTTCAGCCCAGCTGAAATTAACGACATTCTGCAACTCACCGATCGTTTAGCAAGTTGATTCAAGGAGGAATCATGGACCAGCAAATACAGCTTTATACCACCAGCGACGGCCAAGTCGCGGTTGAGGTCACACAAAACGCGGATACCCTTTGGCTCACTCAGGCGCAAATGGCAGATCTGTTTGGTACCAAACGCCCGGCAATTACCAAGCATTTAAGTAACATCTTCAAAAGCGGTGAATTAGACGAAGACAGCACATGTTCCATTTTGGAACATATGGCCGAACACGGCCAAGTATACAAAACCAAGCACTACAATCTCGACGCCATAATCTCAGTAGGCTATCGAGTCAATTCAACTCAGGCCACACAGTTTCGTATATGGGCAACTAACGTCCTAAAACAGCATTTGATAGAAGGTTACACGCTTAACCAGCGCCGCTTGCAAGAACGAGGCATCGAATTCGAACAGGCACTAACGCTACTCACGCAAACATTGACTAACCAGCAACTCATCAACACCCAAGGCGCAGCAGTAGTCACCGTGATTCACGACTACGCCCGCAGCTGGAGCCTGTTACAGGCCTACGACGAACAGAGCCTTGCAACACGCACCGACAAACAAACTGACATGAAGGCGTTAATGCAGGATGATGTGCTGCTGGCGATAGACCAACTAAAACAAAAACTCATATCCAAAGGCGAAGCCACTGCGCTATTTGGTCAACTACGCGGTAACGGCCTGACCTCCGCCATCGCCACCATAGAACAAGGCTTTGGAGATGAGTTTTTTTACCCTAACGTTGCCAGCCGAGCCGCTCACTTACTGTACTTCGTGATAAAAAATCATCCGCTAGCTGACGGCAACAAACGTTCGGGTTCATTTTTATTTCTTTGGTACCTGCGCATTAACCAGCACTTGTTAGCCAAGCCCGTAGAACAACTCATAAACGACAACACCCTAGTCGCCTTGGCGCTTTTAGTAGCAGAAAGCAAACCGGATCAAAAAGAACTGATGATTCGCCTAATCGAACACTTTATTTTATTAAAAGAAGCAAACTAATCATGTTGCAAAATAACCCCGAGCTCAAAAGCAAAATCGACCAGTTATGGAATAAATTTTGGAGCGGCGGCATCAGCAACCCGCTTACCGCGATTGAGCAGATCACCTACCTACTCTTTATGAAGCGTTTGGATGAGCTGGATTTAAAACGCCAGGCAGATGCAAAAGACGGTTGGAGTGATCCTTATCAATCAAAATTTGAAGGTTACTGGATTCCCCCAGAGTATCGAGCACGTAGGGAAGAAAAAGACTCTGACGCGGATTGGGCAAAAAAACTTGAAGAAGAAAAAAAATACCAAGTTGAAAAACGCACCCTGCGCTGGAGTGAATTCAAACGCATGCAGGCCGAAGATATGCTGCAGCATGTGCAAGGTAAGGTATTCCCGTTTTTAAAAGATTTAAACGGGGCCGAAAGCAACTTCACCCATCATATGAAAAACGCCGTGTTTATTATCCCTAAGCCGTCGCTATTAGTAGAAGCAGTAAAAACCATCGACGAAATTTTTATCGTGATGGAAAAAGATTCAAAAGAAAAAGGCCAGGCTTTTCAGGATATTCAAGGCGATGTTTATGAATACTTACTTTCAGAAATCGCCTCTGCTGGCAAGAACGGTCAGTTCCGCACGCCGCGCCATATTATTAAATTACTCGCCGACTTAGTGCAGCCGCAACTGGGCCACAAAATTGCTGACCCAGCTTGTGGCTCGGGCGGTTTTTTGCTGGGTGCTTATCAATATATCGTCACCCAACTGGCGCTAAAAAGTTTAAAGAAAAAAGAAAGAGAGGCATTAGAACCCGATGAAGATGGTTTTGTGCGCACCTCCGTTGCTGCCGCCCTTACCGAAAAAGCCCAAGCCATTTTAAGCGCCTCGCTTTGGGGTTACGACATCGATAGCACCATGGTGCGTTTGGGTTTAATGAACCTGATGATGCACGGCATCGACGAGCCCAATATCGATTACAAAGATACCCTCAGCAAAAGCTACACCCAAGAAGCCGAATACGACATCATCATGGCCAACCCGCCCTTTACCGGCAGTATCGATAAAGGTGACATCAACGAAAACCTAAAACTGGCTACTACCAAATCTGAATTGTTGTTTGTTGAGAACATCTACCGCCTGCTGAAAAAAGGCGGTACCGCAGGCGTGATTGTGCCGCAAGGCGTACTGTTTGGCTCAGGCAAAGCTTTTAAGGATTTACGCAAACTCTTGGTGGAGCGATGCGATTTAAAAGCCGTCATCACCCTGCCCAGCGGCGTGTTTAAACCCTATGCCGGAGTCAGTACCGCGATCTTGTTATTCACCAAAGTCTGGGGGCCAAAAGACAAAGTCGATCAACCCGCCACCGAACACGTGTGGTTTTACGAAATGGCCGCCGATGGTTATTCACTGGATGACAAACGCAGCAAGCAAAAGACTGCTGATGGAAAAGACAGCTGGGGCGACCTGCAAGACATTATCGAAAAATACCACGCCCGCAGTACCAAAAATCAAGCTGAGAAAAACACTGATCGCACCGCCAAATACTTTATGGTGCCGCGCTGCGAGATCGAAGCCGAAGGTTATGACCTGTCGCTCAGCCACTACAAAGAGGATGTGTTTGAAGAAGTGCATTACGATGCACCCGGCGTGATTTTAGATCGCCTGATTCAGGCCGAAGTGGGTGATGTAGAAGAAGCAGAACTCGCCAACGTGCAAAGTGGTATTGTGCGAGAGTTGCTTGAGCTGAAGGGGATGGTGGAATGACACAGTCTCTAGGCACAGCCATCATCATATCCAAAGGGAAAAAACATGAAGTTAGTGAATCACCTTCGAGCGCTGCGAAGCGTTTAATCGGTATTGATGATCTACGAAATGATAATCTTCTACGCTACACAAATGACAAAAAGGGTATAGAAGCAACCCCTGAAGACGTGCTTATAGCATGGGACGGTGCTAACGCGGGAACCATCGGTTATGGCAAGAAAGGTTTCATTGGCAGCACCATCGCGCGATTACGCATAAAACCAGAATTAAAGTTATTTGCGCCATTTTTAGGTCTGTACCTAAAGTCTCAGTTTGACTATTTACGTAAAACTGCGACAGGCGCGACTATTCCACACATCAATCGAAAGGCTCTTGAAAGCATCCCTTTGCCAAAAATTGAGCCCATCGACCAAATCCGCATTGCCCACCTACTCGGCAAAGTGGAAGGGCTGATCGCCCAGCGCAAACAACACCTGCAACGACTCGATGACCTGCTCAAAAGCGTATTTTTGGAGATGTTCTCTCCTTCAGCCGACGGCTACGAAAATTGGCCGCTCGTCGAGATAAAGGATCTTGCCGAAAAACACAAAGGCGCAATGCGCACTGGGCCCTTTGGGTCGAATCTACTCCATAGCGAATTTTCTGAAGACGGTGAAGTAGCCGTTCTTGGTATCGATAACGCTGTGCAAAACAGATTTGCGTGGGGAGAGCGGCGCTATATTACCCAAGAAAAGTATCAAGAACTTCAAAATTACCGTATATATGCAGGCGATGTAATAGTAACCATAATGGGCACCATAGGACGCTCGGCAGTAATACCCAATGACATTCCACTGGCAATCAATACCAAGCATTTAGCTGCCATTACCCTTAACAAAAAAATAGCTAATCCAATTTTTGTCTCGTATTCGATACATTCCAGCCCTTACATTCTGAACCAGTTCAAAAGTAAGAATCGTGGTGCAATTATGAGCGGCCTAAACCTAGGCCTTATCAAAGAGACAAAACTTAAGCGACCTCCAATTGGAGCTCAGAATAAATTTGCAACTATTCATGAAAAAGTTGACGAAGTAAAACGCAGCTATCAGCAAAGCCTGTTTGAGCTCGAATCACTTTACGGAGCACTCAGCCAACAAGCCTTTAAAGGCGAGCTGGATTTATCGAAAGTGCCATTACCAACGGCCATACCAAGTGAATTTGGCATGGCACCGTCACAGGAAGTGCTCGAACAATTATCTCGTGTCGGTTTAGATGAATATCCAATGTCATCTCCAGAAGGACGTAACACCTTATTGCGTCGACTATTTGAACAATTTTTAAGTAGCTTAGATCGAGAGGATAATTTTAAATTCGACGTTTTTTGGAATTCCGCTCATAGGAATAGCCTTGACTACATGGATGATGATTTTGCACCTTTCGGCCTTGCTGACTATGAATTATTAAAAGAATGGGTGTTTGAAGCGCTTAACAGTGGTCGTTTGCAGCAAGTACAAAATGTGACTGGGCAGGATGACAAAGGAGAGAAAATTTTAGGTAACAAGATTGAACTGAAAGTCGGAGTTCAACCTTGAAACTGCTACGCCTGAAAATCACCGACCCAAAAGGCTTTCGCAGTTTGCCCTACGGCTTTGAGCACCACTTTCGCAGCGAGTGGACCTTGCAGGAAGAACTGGCGAACCAAGAAGACTTTGCGCCTTTTGTATGCGCTGGCCGCAATGGCAGCGGTAAATCCAATTTGCTGGAAGTGTTAGGTGCGATTTTTTACCACATGGAATGCATCTCTCTGGAAAATCGGCCAGATAGTTTCGACCACGATCCAATAGAAAACCCAAAAGGCTTTTTGGGCAACAAGGCTAATCCAGATGGTTTCGAGGTTGAATACATTACCAATTCACCTTCAGAGTTAAATAGCAGCGAAGGCCAAGTTCGCCTAAAAATCTGTAAGAAAATTGAGAAAGACCCTCAGTGGTGGATATGGCGGGATTCACCCGCCGAATGGGAAAAGCTGGAAGAGTTTGAGAAAGAGCAAAAAACAAGCTTTGGCAGAGGCCTGCGACGAAAACTTTTGCCGCAATACATAATCGGCTATTCATCTGGTGAAAATGAAATTTTAAGCCTGCCATTTTTTAAAATGCGTTTTATTCAGTTTGATGAATACTGGCAAACGCTAAAAAAACAAGAGATCTACAACAACCAACCTGAAGCCAGAATGATATGCCTCGATAACAGTTTTAGTCAGGCTATTTTGCTGTGTAATTTGTTATTCCAAGATCACGATACCCTACAACCGTTTCGCAAAGATGTGGGTATTGAAGCGCTTAAAGAATTTCGCATTATTCTGCGTCGCAGTATCTTGTTGACGCCCGAGCAACTCGAAAGCTTTGTCAGTAGCAATGAAAGCGAACGCGAAACACTGGAAGGTATTGTAAAAAACAATCCGGCACTCAATGCCGAAGAAGACGAGCTGGGCAACACTCACTACCGCTTAAATATTTTGCAGCTTTTAGACGGTGATGAAGAATCCTCACGCATGATCAGCGCACTAAGACGCTGTGCAACACTGAGTTACGAAGACGACGCCAACGATACTCTGATACTCGACTACTGGGTAAATGATTCGACCAAACAGGCCTTCCGCAAAAACTTTGAAAATAAACCGCTATCGTTATTCCAAGCCTTTCAGGTGCTATTAACACTAAACCTCTATACCGTCAGCGAACCATTAAAAGCGGATTTATACCAAAGCAACAGCCATTATATCAGTGAAACCGTACCTACTCTGGCCTCTGACGAGCGCATTATGCGCTTCAAAAATTTCTACTTTACAAAGCAAGGCGTTGACCAGCCAATGCTGTTAAAAGAACTCTCCGACGGCGAGTATCAATTGCTGCACAGCCTCGGCCTCTGCCTGCTGTTCCGCAATACCAACAGCCTGTTTTTACTGGATGAGCCCGAAACTCACTTTAACCCCGACTGGCGTGCCAATTTTATCAGCCGCCTAAGGCAGTGCTTTCCGACGAAAAAAGACGAAGAGGAAAAACCAGATAAAGATATTTTTTCACAAGAAATGCTTATCACCACCCATACACCATTTTTAATTTCTGATAGTAAGCCAGAAAAAGTGTTGGTATTTAACAAAGACAAAACCACGGGCGAAGTCAGCATCTCTCACCCCGAATACAATACGCTCGGGGCTTCGATTAATAAAATCACCATGAACACCTTTGGCAAGCGCGAAACTATCGGTGCTTACGCGCAAGGTATTTTGGATAAATTACGCAAGCGTTTTGAGCAAGGCGGCGAAGACAATGAAGCGCTGATTAATGAGATTCACCAGCAACTGGGTGATTCTGTTGAAAAGCTTCTGCTGATCAAAGCCATTCTTGCCAATGAAGAGAATGCCAGCAAAGAAGACAGTGAAGAGGGAAGTCCATAATGTTGTTTGCCTACACCTACGTGCCTCATCAAATGGAAAAGATGCAGGAGTTTATCGATTATATATTTCATAACGTATGGTGTTCCGCGCCGACTAAAGGCGCTTATAGCTTGGATATCTACAATGGATGCCCAGAACTATGCGAAGTCATGACAGCATTTCACTACGACGATAGTAAAGGGGCTGAGTTTTTTTCTGGGAATGTAGAACGAATCTATCATCTTTTTGCCGCGTTACTGCCTGCACAAATAGCTCAGCTTTCATCTTGGTATCAGGCGAATAACGATATAGAACGTGTGTGTGCCAATGACCCGGCCACACAAATTGTAAGATACGCTGACTTTCCGGTCGCCCTCAATGATGTGAAAGAACAAATAGCAGGGTTCTTTAAAAAACTGTATTCACACCTCGATATTGCAGCACTTAAAGCAAAAATCGGCGACATCAACGACCATTACATAACCTTCATGCAAACCAACAAAGTGGGTAAGTGCCCATTTTGCGGCATCAACGATTTACTAGGCGAATACCACAGCAAGCGTGAAGCCTACGACCACTACTTGCCTAAAGCGATATACCCGTTTAACTCGATCAACTTCAAAAATCTGGTACCGGCGTGCCATCATTGCAACAGCAGCTACAAAACCAGCATAGACCCGGCCTATACACCTAAAGACCCAACCCGAGCCGCCAATCGCCGCGCGGTGTTTTACCCTTACAAAACAGCGCCTCACGCCCTCGACATTCACATTGAGCTGCGTACCTCAGACATAGAAAAACTCACACTCACAGACATCAATTTGACTTTCGGCCCAGCCGCAGTAAACGAACAAATTGAAACATGGAAGGATGTCTACGGTATTGAAGAGCGCTACAAAGCCAAACTCTGTGGCGAAAACGATGGAAAATACTGGTTAACACAAGTATTCGATGAATGGAAAGAAGATGGCCGTGAACCGGCTCAATATCTGAGCATGATCACAAGACAGGCCCAAAAAAAGCCTTTCGCGGAGTGTAATTTCTTAAAGAAACCTTTCCTTGATGCCTGCCAAACCATAGGCCTGTTTGATGCGCTTCCACCAGTTCAGCCTTAATATCCCAACTAATAACAGCATTGTGGGAGGGGTTGATTAGCGGCTAAGCGGGGAGTTGAGGCTTTTCCCATACTGCCCTAAATGGCCAAGGAATAAGTGGTAGGTTAAACATTAAACGCCGATTGTTTCATGGCTTGCTCGGCTCGGCTGATACCTAGCCGCTTAGCAACGGTTTGCCATTGCTTAACCGCCATTAATACTTCATCGTAAATTTGCGTGGCCTGGGTTTGAGATAGTCGGAAGAAGTCTTTTACGTCAAAGGCTAATTGGTAGTCTAGAGCGTTGTCTGTATCGGTAATATTCAGATGCAGGCCCTGCTTACCCACTATCGGGTTTAAATCATAAGCGGGTGATAACTTCCAGCCCTTCTTTGTTAATAAAAACCCATGGTTACGCAGGTGATCATCCGTGTTGGACACCGCAATATTAAACACGATACGTCGCCATAACTGTGCTAAATCAGCTTCGGTTTGTGCGCCCTGAGTGGAAAGAAACTCAGCAATCTCTAAGTAGCTGGCGCCTTGTGATTGTTCACCATCATAGTATTGCAGTTGAGTCATGGCCGATGAAAAATGCAGCCGCTTTTCGCCATCGCGGTCAAAGCGTTTTGTTAAAAAGGTATGGTGCTGTGACGAAAACTGCCTAATCTCACTTGGAAACATGTCAACACCTGCCGCCAAAGCCAATTCATAACAGACCATCTCCCACGCGCCCACGTCATGGGTATCATTTAGATTGGGAAACTTGGCAATCCACAAGTGGCCTTGTTCATCTGTCACACAAGCCTTGGGCCTTGCACCGCCTAGTGATGAGCCTGGAGAAATCAGCATCTTCACCCAGCGGTAATACTCGTCACTGTCGATGTTATCGTCTTTTTCAATCTGCATTGCTGCGTGCTCTAACTCTCGCAACGAAGCCATTGGCGGTGCAGCAAATTCAGAATTGTCGTCCAAAAAAAAAGCATCCGAGCCTGCTCGCTTAAATCGAATACCACCCATCCGGTAAGAGTCGTGTACGCCCAACAGGTAATCCAGCTCGTTTAATCGACTTGTTGCTCGAATGCCTTTGCGTGCTTCAATGGCTGCACGCCGCTGCATTAAAATACGTCCCCATCTATCAGGCGATGAATCAAGAAAGGCGCGGAAGTTTTTATCGGCTTCATCGTTGTAGAGTTCACCGGAGTGAAGCGTCAACATTGGATCTATTTGTAAACGATAGGCAGAGGTTAGAAACGCTTTATCGTAGGCAAAACTAAACACGCCTCCTCGACTTGAGTCGCTATAAGCAAGCTGCCCTATTAGCTGTGGCGGGTCAATTGGCTGCCAGTCGGCATAGACTTCGACGATTTCACGGCTCATTTTGAACCTTCCAGCAATTTTATGTTTTGCAGCTTGATACCAACTTCATCATGAGCGGCCATCTCTGCAAAGTTGCTTTCCATGCCAAGAACGGCCATGACTTTTAAGTAAGTGCCTATGGCAACGCCCGGATCACCTGCGAAGACTTTGTTCACGGTTTTATGATCAAAGCCAGTACGTTCACACAGCAGCTTTTTTGTAAAACCACGTCGTTTCATCGCCAACAACAAGTCTTCACCAAAATGCGTCAGGATTTTGCGCTGCTTTGGAAACAGCACATTGTGTAAATCACGCTTAGCCATATTACCAACCAAAGGGACTGTATTCCCATTATTCAATCATTAATGGGAATATAGTCCAACTTTTAAATTCAAGCGACTCTAACGCGCGAAAAGTAGGACTATATTCCCACTTTACTGAATATTATCGGATTAAAATCCCACTTTTAGATTTAGTTTGCGCGTTGGCCAAGGCGATGATGTGAATCTCTGAATATCAAAGGCCACCATTTCACACTTTTCTGCGCATAAAAATGTAAAATTCCGCACTTTTCTGCGCGTAAAAGTGTGTAATGCAAGTAGAGTAGTCGTCTGTGTATTTTAATGAACGTGAAAATCCAGCGGTTAGAGGTCTACACAAAGTGACTTTATAGGTCACAATCTGTAGACCTTTGAGTGGGCTTATAACCTTGTAATCAACCCTCAATCAGTTTTTTGCTAACGTCATTTGGCCGGCTTGTAGCCTCATCGTTTAAAGCAAATCACTCAAGCGATTTACAGTTAATGGTGAATTGAAAAGTTTGTTTCAATAAAGGCTGTACCTGAACCACTCTGACGGAGGGTTCAGCATCTATATAACGCCTTGGATCAATGGTCACAAATCCCCAAAACTGTAAAAAACGCTCAATAAATCGTGATTCGATAAGCATGCTTAAGTTTCTTTCTGGCGAGAAGTAATCATCCGTAGGGAATGCCAGCAATAGATCAGGGAACGCTGTCATCACCTCTTTCACAAGCTGATCCACACTGTTGTGGCTTTGAATACGCCACAGCATAAACAGCCAAAAAGTGCGCAAGTCGACATCGTATTCGAAACTGTCCAAATAACCCCAGTTATATTGGCTAGTGGCGGCCTCTAACATAGGTTTGAAAAAGGCCTGTATGCCTAGAACTTGATACTGTTTTTGCGCTGATTTTTTTATATGGTAACGACCACTGCGCCGATAAATAATGCCACTAATTTCGGCGAGCACTCTGGTGTAGTGTAAGGCATTGAATTTGTCTTCATTACTGCCTGCAAACTCGCTGATACTGATATTTACAGGAAACTGAGCAACAGCAAACTCAGGTAATAACGCACTGGCCTGTTTGACCAACTCAGTCGGCAAGTTGCCTTTACTGGTGGCTTTGAATGAGCCTTCTTGCGCCATGGCCTCACCAAGAATGAGCGCTAAATAGCGCATCACTGGGCTGGCAGAAAGAGAGTCGGGAGTGCTGATGCTCACCCACTGTAATTCAGCAAAAGGCGCATACAGCCAATTGGCCATTTGCGTTGGCGTTACGCCACAAAAATCGGGATGAGGTTGATTATTGCGATCTTGCACTTTGTGCTGCAAGGCTGCGTTGAGTTCATCAAGGCTCAAATTTGGGTTCATTGCCAGCATGGTTTCAACATTATCGAAGACTTGGGCATGTTGCTTGGAAACGCTGCTCATACAACAACGTTTAAATTTTTTACCACTGCCACAATGGCAAGGATCGTTTCGGCCGAGCTTCATTGCTGTCCCTCCTTATTGTTATAGGAAAAGCGCTGCATTTTCCTGTTTGCGCTGATCCAATGTCTTAGCAATCGCAGACACTGTTGTTTTACTGATCCCTAGCTGCCGTGCAAGGTGAGTAAATTGGCTGATGGCTTCTGCAACTTCTTCAATGACTTGCATTGCATCATGCCAACTCCCATAACCAGCACTGGTAGCAAGTTTTTGCATCACCTTAAGCGGTGGCGCTTTGCCATAACCGCCGAACGCAGTGGCGTGTTCGTTGAATGGATGTGGGCTGTAAGTAACATCGTAAAAAGGTGCAGGATCCCATTGACCATCATCAGCTTGCAAAAACGCCCAGTTTTTACTGTGGTCGTCTTGATTGGACGACAGCAGGTTAAAAACGGCACGGCGAAATTGAAGTTGTCCAGCCGCTGGCGATTTACACAACTGACGGCTGGCTTTAATCAAATCAATGTAATCTAAACTTGGCGTTCGAAAGTCTGCATCCAGCAGCCCGCAGGCGCTGTGCATATGCAGGCGACCTGAACTGCGATTACCGCTTAAATTGGTCTGTTGAGTGACATAATCAAAACGCTTAAGCGCCAACCAGGCAGACGCACCGCTTGTAGTTGGTGCTTCAATGAGTTGCCATTGCGGCGGTTGACACTTAGCTTGCTCAGCCATTTGCAAATAAACCGCCTCACACAAACCTTCTTCATGGCCAAGCGCTAGATTCTTCGAGGTAAATTTAATCAGCCAAGCCTCATCTCTAGGCTGAGCAAAGGTTCGACAATGCTGAGTTCCCCCAACAGGCATATAAATCTGCGCCTTAGGCCTTGCACCACCTGAACTACCTCCGGCGACTAATGCAGCCAACACCTGCTGAGTATGTCCATCTAACTCATCGTGATTATCATCCATATAATCTGACATTGAAGAATCAAACAGCGTTTGCGCTTCTAAGCCTAAAGTAGCTAAATCAATATCCGCGTGCGTGGTGGCTGAAAACTCAGACACCGGAGAAAAAGACAATGCTCCCATGCCTTTATCACCGACAAAGGCCAGCCGGTCCATCGCTGTTAATTGATTAGGCAGGATGCCCTGTTGCCGAAAAATACGATCTTGCAACAGCATGCCCCAGCCATCGGGCAAACAATCTGCAAATACGCCATGTACTCCTTGATGAGGCGCTCTAGGTGCGGCTTGAACTTGTGTGCTCGCTTGCAAAGTAAACGGTGATAAATTGCCAAATTGCTGCAAATAGCTGTCTGCATACTGAAAAAAAACGCCTTGCCGATTCTGCGCCAAGACCCCTACAGCAACCTGCTCACTTGAGCTTAGCGTGCGAGTTACGGCGAGTTTTTGAATGGGTTTAAAACTCATCTTTTAGCACCTCATCAATACTCGTGGGTATAGCAGCGCGCTCTTTGCTAGGTTGTGTGAGCTGATAAAGCCTATCTAGCGAGTCAAGTGTTTGCCAAAGCAACAACAATTGGCGAAATGAAATTTGCCCTGTCAGTTCAAACTTCTTAATGGTGGCCGCAGGTACACAGCTTCGCTCAGCAAGCGCAGCTCGTGACAACTTTGCTCGTTGACGTAACTCACGTAAATAAGCCGCATAGGCTTGGCTTACATCGGTATCATCAAGTAAGGTAAAATTCATCCGCAAAGACCAAATGGATACAGTTATATCCATTGTAGCGAAATAAAACAGGAATTGGATATTATTATATCCATCAATGGATGAAGTGTTGAAAAAATTACTCGATAAAGCCTTTCTAAACTGCTATTTTTAAACCCTAACAGCAGCATAAAAACGGCACTGTTTTTCCATTACTAACCACTAAGATTTAGTAAAAGCCATAGGCAAGTGGTGGGCAGTTTGGTGGGCAAACAGGCATTTTTGAACGGTTTCTTTTCGATAAGTTGTTGAGTTTGCTAGGGTCTAGGCCGCTATTCAATGAGCAGATCCAGAATATCGAATAGCATACCAACGGGGGCACCCATGCCATCATCCGCCAACATCTTGTTTATCTCTCACGGTGGCGGCCCGCTGCCACTACTAGGCGACGCGGGTCATATGGAAATGGTGCAATGCTTACAAGACTTTGCGCTACAAATTCCTAAGCCATCAGCGATTTTAGTGGTCAGTGCACACTGGGAGGCAAAGCATGCAACGGTGACCAGCGCTACGGCACCTGAATTAATTTACGATTATTCCGGCTTTCCGCCGGAATCCTACGCAATCAAATACCCTGCCCCCGGCGCACCCGATTTGGCCGATGATATTGTGCAAGCATTAACCGCAGCTGGGATTGATGCCGCTAAGGACCATCAACGCGGCTGGGATCATGGTGTATTTGTGCCGCTTAAAATCATGTATCCAGAGGCTGATATCCCCTGTGTGCAACTGTCATTAGTTCAAGGGCTAAATGCCGATACACACGTGGCACTCGGCCAAGCCTTGCAAACACTGAATCATCCGGGCTTATTGGTGATTGGATCAGGTTTTTCGTTTCACAATATGCGCGCATTTTTTGCTGCCGAAACCCCTGAAATTCGTCAGGCCAATTTGGCATTTCAGCAATGGTTGGATGACACATGCCTAAGCCGTGAGCTAAGCGAAGGAGAACGAACAAAACGATTCCGCGAGTGGACTTTGGCACCGGCGGCGCGATTTTGTCATCCGCGTGAAGAACACCTGCTACCGTTGCATGTTTGCTACGGCTTAGCAAAAAGACCTGCCGATCTGGGCTCGACACCGCGTATTTTAGGGAAGGCTTCTGGGATGTATTTATGGCGAGCCTGATGGTTAAGCCGATTTTAAGATATACTTAAGCCATCTTCAGCGCAGCGATATTCATCATCATGACAAAGACATTCACAGGCACCCTGTTTATTTTTTCTGCACCATCAGGGGCCGGTAAAACAAGCTTAGTAAAAGCCCTACTTAACTCTACCGGCTACATTGGTGTATCCGTTTCCCACACCACTCGTATGCCGCGCCCCGGCGAAGAAAATGGTAAAGACTACAACTTCGTTAGCCGCGAGCAGTTTCAAGAGCTCATCGACGCCGGCGCATTTTTAGAACACGCTCAAGTTTTTGATAACTTCTACGGAACCTCACAGGATTGGGTAGAGTCTGAACTTGAAGCCGGTCGTGATGTAATTTTAGAAATCGATTGGCAAGGTGCCGAGCAAGTACGCAAGCAAATGACCGGCGCAGTCAGCGTATTTATTGCTCCTCCGTCGATTGAAGCTTTGCAACAACGCTTACAAAATCGCGGCCAAGACAGCGAAGACATCATTGCTCGCCGAATGCGCGATGCTAAAAGTGAAATGAGCCACTACGGCGAATACGATTACTTAATTATCAATGATGATTTCAACAATACCGTGGAAGAGCTGCGCGCTATTATCATTGCACGCCGCCATCGGTTAGAAGCACAGCGAATTCGTCACGCAGATACACTGAAAAACTTACTGGGCTGAACGTCATTTTGTCTGCACCCTCTTCCTTTATTGAGGAATTCGCATACAATGTTCGGTTCTATTGAATTCATATCCGTTTACAGGACCTATCATGGCACGCGTAACCGTAGAAGATTGCTTGAACAACGTTGAAAACCGCTTTGAATTGGTCATGCTGGCGTCTAAACGCGCTCGTCAGATCGCTGTTCAAGGTGCTGAACCGCTTGTCCCTGAAGAAAATGACAAGCCAACCGTTATCGCTTTGCGCGAAATCGCTGAAGACCTAGTCACCCCAACGACTATGGCCGCTCAAGAAGCAGCAGCCCGCGCGGAACGTGAGTACTAAGAGCGAGCTAAGTGCCAACCATTGATGCGTTATCGGAGCGACTTACCCAATATCTGAGCAACAGCCAGATCAAGCAGGTATGTCGCGCCTATTATTACGCCGAACAGGCACATGAAGGGCAACGCCGCCGTAGCGGCGAGCCCTACATTATCCATCCATTAGCCGTTGCTAATATCCTCACCGACATGCACTTAGATCATCAAAGTTTGATGGCCGCTATGCTGCACGACGTGATCGAAGATACTGGAATTCCTAAGTCTGCCCTGTCTACGCAGTTTGGCGAAGTCGTCACTGACCTTGTCGATGGTGTTTCTAAGCTCACACATATCCATTTTGAGAGCAAAGAAGAGCAGCAAGCAGAGAACTTCCAGAAGATGGCCATGGCCATGGCCAAAGACATTCGTGTGATCTTGGTTAAGTTGGCCGATCGCCTGCATAACTTGCGCACATTAGGGTCGCTCAAGCCTGAAAAACGCCGTCGTATTGCCCGTGAAACACTCGATATCTACTCCCCAATTGCCAACCGCTTAGGTTTAAATAGCATTCGGGTTGAGATGGAAGAGTTGTGTTTCGAAGCCATGTATCCGATGCGCTCAGAATTGATTCGTAAGGCGGTTAAAGCCGCTCGCGGCCATCGTTCTGAAGTCGTCGATAATATCGCTGGAGCCGTGCGCACACGCTTAAACGAAAGCAATATTTCAGTACGTGTGTTTGGTCGCGAAAAGCACCTGTACAGTATTTACAGCAAGATGCGCGATCAGCGCAAATCGCTAGCCGATATTATGGATGTGTACGGTTTCCGCATCGTCACCGATTCTATCGACGACTGCTACCGCACGCTTGGGGCAATGCACAGTCTGTACAAGCCGATCCCCGGTCGTTTTAAAGACTATATCGCCATCCCAAAAACCAACGGTTATCAATCGCTGCATACGACCCTAATTGGTATTGGTGGCGTGCCCATTGAAATTCAAATTCGCACCGAAGAAATGGAAGCGATGGCGAACCACGGTATTGCGGCGCATTGGTTGTATAAATCAGAAAGCGATCAAGCCAGTGGCACTCAGCGCGCACGACAGTGGGTACAAAATCTACTTGAGTTGCAAAAGAACGCGGGCAGCCCAATCGAATTTGTTGAGCACGTAAAAGTCGATCTATTCCCAGACGAAATTTACGTGTTCACGCCAAAAGGCAAAATTTTAGAACTGCCATCCGGCTCTACGGCCATCGACTTTGCTTATGCTGTGCATACCGACGTAGGTAATCACTGTATCGCTTGTCGTATTGACCGCCAGCTTGCCCCCTTGAGTGCGCGCCTACAAAATGGTCAGACAGTGCAAATTGTTACTGCAGCCAGTGCCCAGCCAAATCCCGCATGGCTCAATTTTGTAGTCACCGGTAAAGCGCGTTCGAATATTCGTAACTACTTGAAGAGCCAGCGCCGCTCTGAATCAGTCGCTTTAGGTGAACGCCTACTCGGTAAGGCCATAGCAGCACTAGGTAAAACGATGGAAGACATCGATCAAGTGCACATTGCCCAAGTGCTGAAAGAAACCAGCTTAGATTCATTAGAAGACTTACTCGAAGATATTGGTTCCGGTAACCGCATGGCTCCGCTGCTAGCGCGCCGTTTATTAGTTGCTAACCGTGATACCGACATTGACCTTCACGCCATCGAAACATCACCGTTAGCCATTAAAGGTACGGAAGGTTTAGTCGTAAGTTTTGCCAAGTGTTGTAGCCCAATTCCTGGCGACCCGATTGTTGGTCACGTCAGCTCTGGCCGCGGCTTAGTGATTCATACCGAAAATTGTCGCAACGTCGAAGAGCTACGTAATAACCCAGAAAAATGCGTTATTTTGAGCTGGGATAAAGATATCAGCAGCGAATTTACCGTAGACCTTAAGGTATACATGGAAAATCGCCGCGGCATTATTGTTGAAGTCGCCAGTGCGATTAACCAAGCGGATGCCAATATCGAAAAAATCAGCGTTGAAGAAAAAGACGCTCGCTTAAGTGTTACCAATCTCAAAATCAGTATTCAGGGCCGTAAGCATTTAGCCCGCACTATTCGTCGCCTGCGTACCATTCGCGGCGTGAACAAAATCGTCAGAATCAAACAATAAGGATTTCTCATGTCTCGCGAGATCATCGCCACCGAAAACGCTCCAGCCGCTATCGGCACATACTCTCAAGCGGTAAAAGTTGGCACAACCGTTTATTTGTCAGGCCAGATTCCATTAGTACCAAGCACCATGGAAATGGTTGAAGGCGATATTGAAGCGCGTATTCATCAGGTCTTTAAAAATCTAAGCGCCGTATGTGAAGCTGCCGGTGGCTCGCTGCAACAAATCGCGAAACTGAATATCTTTTTAACCGACCTCAGCAATTTTGCTACGGTAAATAAAGTGATGGCAGAATACTTTCAACAACCATATCCAGCCCGTGCAGCGGTGGGTGTAGCGCAGTTGCCGCGTGACGCTGGCGTTGAAATGGATGGTGTGCTTGAGTTGGTATAAACCCAACTAAGTCGATCACGATCAACAAAAAAGGCCTCAATGAGGCCTTTTTTATTGTACAAAAATCATTAATTACAATTCATCGTGTCACTATTAATCGTCATCGCCCAGATGCCGTCGAAGGTAAACTCCCGCAATAAATCATAGCGATTCAGGTAACGACTACAGCCATTTCTTAGCATGATTTTCATTGCAGCAATTGATGCGTCTAAAGCCTTTGGTTGCTCCGAGCTACTTGGGACGTAGCGAAAACCTAAAGAGTCACCCGCTGGGATTAAATTACCTTGGGCATAATCAATCGTGCGCATCGTATCACTAATAAACACACTCACAGATTCACCGAGAGCATTGTCGATACGAACCGTCGGGTAACGCACAGATTGATTCACCGGCACCGACGTACATGCGCTCAAACAACCAACGATTAATAGCATCCATCCGTAACGCATGATTTCTAGCCTTGCTGCTTAAGTAAGCCCTGACGGTATTATATTTTTGCAATATCGGCAATTTGTTATCACCTCAATTTGAGGCCAGGCCAACTGTAAAAAATGACCCCGACGCTTTTAAACAATTGCTATTGAGCTTCCAATAAAAAACACCGGCGCTGTGGCCGGTGTTTTTTAGCGTTTGAATGACCTTAAACTAAGCCCATATCATTCAGCATTACATCGTAGCCATCACGGTAATTTACGAATTTAAATTCGTAACCTAACGCCCGTAAGCGTTTATTAGAACAACGACGATTGGCTCGGCGCGAGACTTCGCCGACGTCATTATCTGGATCAACTTCACCAATGCGATCCTTCATCCACTCAAGTACATCAAATAATGGCGCGGGTTCATCATCGGTTGCTAAATACAGGTTATCTAGTGTTTCACCGGCAAGGCTTTTATTAATCAATAGATTCAGTACGCCGATACAATCATCGCGGTGAATACGATTGGTCCATACAGCAGGCTCTGGATCGCAATAACCACCGTGGCGAGCTTGTTCGATCATGCGCGTACGACCTGGGCCATAGATGCCGGTAAAACGTACTGAAGTACTCGGAACGTTTGCAGCGTTTAGGGCTTCTTCTGCGGCTAACATCTCTTTACCAGCAAAGCTGCTTGGCTTAGTTTCTGATGTTTCGTCGACCCATTCACCATCCATTTGATGATAAACACTAGAACTAGACACAAAGATGACACGCTTAGGCGATTGGTCTTTCACTGCCTTTAAGATGTTTTTCAGGCCCTTCACATAGTAATTGTGATATCCCTCTTTTGAAAACACCGGTGATGCGACGCTATACACGACGATATCCAGTTCCGTCGGCAAATCAATTAGGGTTTCGGCATCGGCAACATCGGCACTGATAACCGTCACGCCCTCAGCCACAGGTTTGTTTGAACGGCGAATCCCCCAAACGTCATGCCCTTGCTGCACTAAGCTTTCAGCCAGATGACCACCGATGTCGCCAGTTCCCACTATTAGAATTCGAGCCATGCTACTCCTCCACGCTTTGGCAATTGGCGCCCCACAGAACAAGGTGCGTCCAATGATAATTTTTTATTCTAGTCAACGGCCTTTAACCTAGCCCAAAGATAGGTAAAATAAATCAACTTTCTTGTAATCATTCAAGGTAACAATCATGACCCTGACCGAGCTTAAGTACATTATCACTCTCGCGCAGGAACATCATTTTGGACGCGCGGCAGAAAAATGCCACGTAAGCCAACCGACCTTGAGTGTGGCCATTAAAAAACTAGAGCGCGAGCTTGATATTGCCATTTTCGAACGCAGTAAAAGCTCGGTTACAGTTACGCCACTCGGCGAGCGCATTATTGCCCAAGCGCAACGCGTTTTGGAAGAATCTCGCGCAATTAAAGAAATCGCGAGCTCCGGCAAAGACCAACTCACAACACCTCTCAAGATAGGAGCCATTTTTACCATTGGCCCGTACTTGTTTCCACACCTTGTGCCGCAAATTCACCAACAAGCGCCCACTATGCCCTTGTACTTAGAAGAAAACTACACAGGCGTGCTACGTCGGCAATTACGCGATGGTGAACTTGATGCCATCATAGTCGCACTACCCTTTACCGAAACCGATGTATTAACGCGTCCGCTATACGACGAAAACTTTGTCGTAGTGCTGCCGAAGACGCACGCATGGACCAAACAAAAGACCATCAAGGCAGAGCAGCTCACTGATGAAGATTTGCTCATGCTTGGCGAAGGGCACTGCTTCCGCGATCAAGTATTCGAACACTGCCCTGCGCTTAATCGTAAGCACCATTCACGCCTTGGCAGCGTGCTTGAAGGCAGCTCGCTTGAAACGCTCAAATACATGGTGGCATCTGGCTTAGGCATTACCGTTCTGCCTGAATCGGCAATCAGCAATTTAGATCTTAATCTCGTTACCACACGCCCGTTCGAAAGCCCTGCGCCATTTCGTACCGTCGCCTTAGCGTGGCGCGGCAGCTTCCCTCGTGGACAAGCGATCGATCTGTTGCTTAGCACCGCGGCCCAGTGCCGTATTAAGCATTAAGTGACCAATGGCCAAGCCTATTTATGTCTAAGTTAAGCAAGCTCACCGAGCTCAAGGGCGTTGGCCCTAAACTCGCTGAACAGTTGCATAAGCTGCACATTCATACGCTGGCCGATTTGTTTTTTCATTTACCTTTTCGCTACGAAGATCGCAGTCGAATAACACCGATAGGCGCTTTACAGCCCATGTCACCTGCGGTATTTCAGGGCGAAGTTCGTGGTGCCAACATTTTGTTTGGTAAACGTCGCAGTCTGTTAGTAAAGCTACAAGACCACAGTGGCACTGTGAGCTTACGTTTCTATCATTTTAACGCTGCACAAAAGAATCAAATGTCGGTCGGTACAACATTGCGTTGCTATGGTGAACCGCGACGCGGAGCCAGTGGCTTAGAGATTTATCACCCTGAATACTCGGTGGTGCGCGACGACGATCCCCCCGAACTGGAAGCCAAACTAACGCCCGTCTACCCAGCAACCGATGGCATTAGCCAACAACGACTGCGATTACTGCACGAACAAGCCACTGAGCTACTCGCGCAGCAAGCGGTCGATTTACCCGATCTATTACCCGCCGACTGGTTACAGCAATGGCGCTTGCCCACACTAAGCCAAGCCTTGTTGTTTTTACATCAGCCCCCCAGCGGCACAGATTTAAATCGCCTCATGCTCGGGCAACATCCGGCACAAAAACGCCTGATTTTAGAAGAGCTACTGGCGCACCAGTTATCGCTGCATAAATTGCGTGCTCAGGTACAAGCGGATCAAGCACCCGCGGTCATTAGTAAGCATGCATTGCGTAATAAACTGCTGGCTGCTTTACCCTTCAAGCCAACCAATGCACAACAACGAGTGACCGCTGAGATCACCGCCGATTTAGAAAATCCTTACCCTATGCTGCGCTTAGTGCAAGGTGATGTTGGCTCTGGCAAGACCTTAGTGGCCGCATTAGCTGCGTGCGACTTGCTCGAAGCAGGCTATCAAGTTGCCCTCATGGCACCGACCGAAATTCTGGCAGAGCAACATCTGCAAAACCTAACCGGCTGGTTTGAACCTTTGGGTGTTCAAGTCGGTTGGTTGGCCGGCAAGATAAAAGGCAAGGCACGCATCCAAGCCCAAGAAGCCATTGCCGATGGCAGCGCGCAGCTGGTGATCGGCACTCATGCCTTATTTCAAGACGATGTGCACTTCTCCCGCCTTGGCTTAGTCATTATCGATGAGCAGCATCGCTTTGGTGTCCATCAGCGCTTAGCTCTGCGCGAAAAAGGCGCCCATTTAAATATCGCACCGCATCAGCTCATTATGACCGCCACGCCTATTCCTCGAACGCTGGCCATGAGCGCATACGCGGATCTGGACACATCTATTATCGACGAGTTACCGCCCGGCCGTAGCCCAATCACGACTGTCGCGATATCCGATCAACGTCGGCCTGAAGTGATTGAGCGGGTCAATAGTGCTTGCGCCGAAGGTGCCCAAGCGTATTGGGTCTGTACCCTGATCGAAGAGAGCGAAACCCTGCAATGCCAAGCGGCAGAAAATACCGCCGCAGAACTACGTGAAGTTTTACCCCATCTGCGCATCGGACTGGTACATGGGCGCATGAAACCAAAAGAAAAAGCCGATGTGATGGCCAGCTTTAAGGCGCATGAGTTAGATCTACTGGTGGCGACGACTGTCATTGAGGTCGGCGTAGACGTGCCTAACGCCAGTCTTATGATTATCGAAAATCCTGAACGTCTGGGCTTGGCGCAACTGCATCAATTGCGCGGGCGAGTGGGTCGTGGCAGCGCCCGAAGCCATTGCGTATTACTGTATAAAAACCCGTTATCCTTCACCAGCAAACAACGTATTCAGGTCTTACGTGATAGCCAAGATGGCTTTTACATTGCCGAACAAGACTTACAAATTCGCGGCCCAGGCGAGATGCTCGGTACTCGCCAAACTGGCCTACAGATGCTACGCGTTGCCGACCTCATGCGCGATGCCGAACTACTGCCACAGGTGCAAACTATGGCGGAGCAGCTTTGGTACCAGCTCCCCCACGCTGTTGAACCCTTGATTCAACGCTGGCTCGGTGATGCTGAACGTTTCGCTTCCGTTTGATTGGTAATTTCCTACCGACAGCAGAATCCTCGACTATAGTTAGATTCACGATTTAACTTAACTGCAAGGACTCCTGCTATGTCAGCCATACCTGCTGCGGTGCTTAAAGTGCTGGACGACTGGAGCATCTCCTACAGCCATACCGACGACCAGGAACTGTTCGAAATTATGCAAAGCAACCCTCCAGCGTCATATTCATCCAAGGTCGCTAACGTTGTGTTCTTGAAAGATGATTTGGGCAAGATTCAAGTCGTTATTCCTGGCAATCGTATGCTCGATCTGAGCCAACTGTCGTTAGCGTTTGGCCGCCAATTTATTGCCCTCACGCAAAAAGAGCTGGATCGCATCAAAGAACAGTACGGTCTTGATGAAATGCCCGCGCTACCGCAAGTAACCTCATTAGAAAGCATGGTCGACGAAGCCTTGTTGAACCAAGATGAGCTGTTCATTGTTTCGGGTGCCAGTCATGAATGGCTGAAATTACCCATGGACCAATTCAAGGCACTAACCACCAGTTCCCATATCGGTTGCTACACCGCACCGTTACAGCCAGAAGTGCTAGAAAACAATGCCGAACAAGACCTTGATGATGTGAATTCGGCGATTCGCCAATTTACTCCCAAGCGCATTCGCCAGCGCTTGGAAGAAACTCTCGATTTACCGCCACTACCAGAAACCGCACGGCGGATTATTGAGCTCAGAGTCGATCCTAATGCCGATACCAAGTCGTTATCACACACAGTTGAATTAGATCCAGGAATGTCAGCGCAAGTGATTAGCTGGGCTCGTTCTCCATACTACGGTGTGCGCGGCGAAGTAAAAACGGTTGAAGAAGCCGTTATTCGCGTACTCGGATTTGATCTAGTCATCAACCTAGCACTCGGACTAGCGCTAGGGCGCACACTGGCAGTACCAAAAGAAGGTCCGCATGGCTATGCACCCTTTTGGCAGCAAGCCATCGTTACCGCTACTTTGTGTGGTGAGCTGGTTAAACGAATGCCTGCTAAGCACCGCCCAAGTCAAGGTCTAGCTTATTTATGCGGCTTATTGCATAACTTCGGCTTCTTAATTTTGGGACAAGTATTCCCGCCGCAGTTTTCATTGGTTAACCGCCATATCGAAGCGAATCCGCATATCAACCGTTTTTACGTTGAACGGTACTTGCTTGGAATGACCCGCGAACAATGTGCCGCTTGTTTAATGCAGCAATGGCAAATGCCAGAAGAACTAGTAACCGCTATTCGCCAACACCATAATCCTAAATACGATGGCGAACATGCCATGTACGCCAACATACTCTATGTAGCAATTCGAAGCCTTCGTCGTCATGGTTTTGGTGATGGTCCATTCGAACAACCGCCAATCGCTATGCTCGATGATATTAATCTAAGCGAAGAAGCCGTCGATGAGGTCACTCAGTCGGTGCTGGAACGTTTAGACGATCTTAACGAACTAGTCAGTATGCTCAATGCGGCATCTTAATTGAGTATTCGGCAATACAAAAAAGCGGATAAATCATCCGCTTTTTTTATGGCTGTATATCACAAAGCACTGAGCTTAGGTTCCAACTGCTGCAGCCATTGTTGCAACGCCGGCGTCTGCCACTGAGTAATTAATTCTCGCAATTGCTCGTTGCTAGTATGACGATGCACGTAGAATAAAAACTCACGCGTTTGCGTTTGCGTCTTTACAGCCCAACCTGCTGTCGGCTGCCAATCTTTTAAATGTTCCTGCAATACGGGATAAGCCGCATTACGAGCAAGTACCATCATGGATGAAAAGTGCTGCACATTATCAAGCTGTTCGATTAACGCTAGCCGGGATGCGGCGGGCGCCTGAGTGCGTAAACGCGACATATAATCACGAAACTCGGCACTGCTTTGCGAGGCAATCGCTTCTAACTCAAGAGTACGTGCACGCTCAACAGATGGAGCTTCTAGGGCTGTAAGAATATCTTGCTGTTGAACATCATTCAGAGAGTCGAACTCACTTCGCAATACGCGCTGTACATTTAACGGAGCCCAACGCTGAGCAAGACTACCAGCCACATCGTATTGACGACCAATTGGAACGGCACGAAGATTCAACACTTGTTGCGCGACGTTACGTACTTGCTCGGCAAGGCCATTCAATCCTGACAGGCGAATCGCATCACCTGCAAGATCAATCGTCTCTACAGGCGTCTCGATCCCCTCGTTAACCACGAGTGACGATGATGAATTTGCCGGATAAAACGTTGGCGCAGCAGATTGCACTGGCTCGATGGCGAAAACACCGACGGACATCAGCAACCCACTCAACACGCCGACCGCCCGACTATGTACTACTGGCATAACCCTACCTTAAATTATGAAGAAGCCTGTTGGTCATAATAGCAGGCCTCATCGAGAGCACCCTCACTGCGTGCCACCACAACGGACACCATCGCATCACCCGTGACATTAACCGCAGTGCGAATCATATCTAACAAGCGATCGACGCCGATAATCAAAGCAATGCCTTCGACCGGCAGGCCAACTTGCTGCAAAACAAGGGCGAGAGTTACCAAGCCAACCCCAGGTACACCCGCAGTACCAATAGAAGCTAATGTCGCCGTGACAATAACCATGACGAAATTGCCAATGGTGAGCTCTAAACCAAAAGCTTGAGAAATAAAGACGGTCGCAACGCCCTGCATAATGGCCGTACCGTCCATATTAATGGTGGCCCCCATCGGTAAAGCAAACGATGCTACTCTTTTTTGCACACCTAAGCCTTCCTCAACGGTTTTCATCGTCACAGGCAAGGTCGCATTACTCGACGCGGTACTGAAGGCGAACAATTGCACGTGACTCATTTTGGCGAGAAAGACAAAGGGAGAAAGCCCAGTAAAGACGCGTAAAATAAGCGGATAAACGATCAAACCATGAATCAGCAACACAGCAATCACGGTCAGCATATAGACTGCGAGATCGCTAATAGCGCCCAAACCTTGTTTGGCAAACAATACAAACAGCAAACTGAATACGCCGTATGGTGCGAACTTCATCAGTAGTGAAATCAAGGTCATTAAAATTTCATTCCAGTCGTTAAACTGGTGACCTATGCGCTCGCCTGCAACCCCGCTACGACCAATCGCCAAACCAATAAGTAATGCAAAAACAATGACTTGCAACATGTTGCCATCAACCATCGCCTTAAACGGATTGGTTGGGAATATATTCACTAATACATCCAGCAGAGGCATGGCGGCAGGCGGCGAGAAGGTTGTCTCGGTAACCAAGTCGATGCCCTTACCCGGGCCAACTAGCGTCGCCATCGTCAGAGCAATGGTAATTGCAATTGCCGTCGTCGCCAGATACAGGAGAATAGTTTTAAGGCTCAGCCAGCCAAGCGTGCTCTGATCTCGCAAATGGCAAACACCACAGACGAGCGATACAAAAACCAAAGGGACAACCAATAACTTTAAACTAGCAACGAAGATCTTACCCGCGAGTGCAAAAACACCGCCTAATAAAACATCATCTAGAACGTAGCGCAGAGGCTCATAGAGGTTGGGCATCGCCAGCAATTGCTGGGCTAGCCCACCAAGGAGTATCGCCGCGACCATCGCCAGCAGAATCTGCTTTGTGAGTGTCATCGCGCGATCTCCTAGGGGGTAGAATGAATTTACTTACTCGGCTTCAGGTATTTACTAATACCTTGGAACCACATAACAAGCGATAGATCGCCACTAATAACCACATCTTTATCCTGAATGGCTTTCATAAACGCATTCGGGTTTTTCGACGTTAACACTTTCAATCCAACTTCAGCATCACGAAAGGCGATGGTGAATGCTGGCGATTTATGGGCTTTGCTTTTACTACGCACTGTATTGTTGAGTACACGGTACTGACGCACCAAAGCACCATCGGCAGTTTGTAGCTGAAACGCAAAATCCTTACCCTCTAACTGCTGGCGGAAGTCTGGATTTTTCTTAGCAGCCTTCTTCATTAACAGCGCCAGTGCCCAGAGTAACAGGCGAAACTTGATCATGACAAACGATCCTCAGGAGAATTAAGGGCGTGATTTTGCCAGAACTGGCACGATTTGTAACAGTCCTTCTACACCAATACGGCGCAAATGTTGACGATTACGTTCGGGAATACGTTCTGGATGGCTAACTTGTAGCAGGGCGGCTTCAATATCTGCCTCGCGAATCAAGTGTAGCATCGGGTACGGTGAGCGGTTGCTGTAGTGGCTAGCGTCATTTTCATCTTCACCTTCAAACAAATATTGAGGGTGAAACGTCGCCAATTGAATAAGGCCCTCATACCGCATTTGGGCTAGCAAATTGTCGCAGATAGCCGTCCAATTCCAATATTCATCGAAATCAGCAAAAACATTCGGCATAACAAAAAGAGCTGTCGGCAGCTCTGCAGGATCAGCTTCCGCAACTCGTTGCAGTAAATCCATAAAAGCACTGGTAACGTCACCAGCATCGGAGGAATCGCAAACTTCAATTAGAAGGGAATCGAAAACGGGACGGGCAAAGGGGCATAGCCCCTCGCCAATCACCAAGCGACTGACCCACTCACGGGTCAGCCCTTGGGGAGTATTCGTGCTTATTGCACGATCTCCTTCAAACCTTTACCAGGCTTGAACGCAGGCACTTTAGCAGCCGCAATCGTGATAGGAGCACCAGTCTGAGGGTTTTTACCCTGACGCTCTGCACGGTTACGAACTTCAAATGTACCAAAACCAATCAAGGTAACAGAATCGCCTTCGCCTAATGCTTTAGCAATTTGATCGGTCACAGCATTCAGTACTTCAGCCGCTTTTTCTTTAGTTAGATCCGCTTTTTCAGCGATGGCAGCTGCCAGTTCTGGTTTACGCATAATGCTTTTCCTTAATCTATTTTTTATTCATCCCGCAGGACTACGAAACAGTCGAAGCTTACGGCATGATTGCCGGAAGTTCTTTGTTGAGTGCTACTTTATTCATTACCTTGGCTCCGGTCAAAGCGTAACCCAGTAAATCTCCCGCTTCGTTGCGGAATTCAGCCTGAACATCGGCACCTTCTCGCTCAATAATCCAACGACCTGCGCTGTCTGGCGCTGCCGGAGAGACCACCACAGGGACTACTGGAGTTTTTACGGTTACCGGCATCACACCGTAGCTTACTTCCGTCGGCGTCCCCGTTAAGGTCTTCGCCAACGCACGAGCACTCGCCATCAATGGTAGTACATAAAGCAATACACGACCTTCAACTTCAGCACAGTCACCAAGGGTGTAAACATCAGGTTCACTGGTTTGCAGTAAACGGTCGGCAACAATACCGTGGTTTACTTGAATACCCGCTTTAACGGCTAAATCTAAACGCGGACGCAAGCCAATAGCAGAAACAACCGCATCAGCGGCAACGTTAGTACCATTGCTTAACTGAGCAACGACACCGTCGCCATCGCGATTAATACGAGTAACCAGCGGGCCTAAATGGAATTTAACACCCAGACCTTCCAGACCTTCTTGTACCGCATTAGCCGCTTCAGTAGGCAGTAACGTTGGCAAGATGTGCTCACATGGTGCAACCACTTCGACCTCAAAACCACCGTTAACCATATCATTGGCAAATTCGCAGCCAATCAAGCCTGCGCCCATAACCAAGACACGCTTCTTACCATCAACAATCGCACGGAAGCTGGCATAATCTTCCAAATCATTGATAGAGAAAACACGATCAGCACCGTCGCCTTCCATGCGAGGACGAATGGCTTCAGCTCCCCACGCCAATACCAATTTGCTGTAGCTGATCGGTTCTTCACCAACAAATACCTTATGATTGGCGGTGTCGATTTTAGTCACACTGGTGTGAGTACGAATCACGATATTCAGTTGTGCAGCCATATCGGCAGCACTGCCCATCGCTAACTCGTCTGCGCTTTTATTTTTGCCAAAACCGGTAGAAAGCATCGGCTTTGAGTAATTACGCCCGTCATCCGCAGTGATCATGATGATCTCTTGCTCAGGTGCCAACTTACGCAGCTCTTTGACGAGGTTATATCCCGCCAATCCGGTGCCAATTACTACGAATGGGGCTGTGCTATTGCTCATAATTTCTTCCGATTTTGTTTCTCAGGGAGGCGTTAAAGTGCGGCTAAAACGCGGAGAAAGTGGCCGCAGAACGCAACCACTCATCGATCATTCTTAGATTTCAACCATCTCAAAATCTTCTTTACCTACACCACAATCTGGGCAGATAAAATCAGCAGGAACGTCTTCCCAGCGCGTGCCTGGTGCGATTCCTTCTTCTGGAGCGCCTTCAACTTCGTCGTAAATCCAGCCACAAACAACACATTGCCACTTTTTCATACAGGGGACCTATAAGGTAACTATCAATAAAGGCGGTAAAACTACTCATGACGGACAATAAAATCAACGGTCTTTTCAGGGCACAGAACAATGAGACAGGCCCTTTCGTTCGGTCAATTGGCATTTAAAGACCTCTATTCAATCATCACACGACTGTAATAACACCCAGTTATCGCTAGAATGGCGAACCTTAAGTGACACTTATTTACCCCAGCACAGCCGATGACGCGTATCCTAGTAATTGGCCTTAATGCTGCGTTTTTTAGGAATTATCTTGATTAATAAAACCGCCATCACCCAAAAACTCGACCACGCATGGCCATCTTGGCGCGTTTGGATCGCCATCACTCGCCTCGACAAACCAATAGGCTCTTATCTGTTGTTATGGCCCACGCTCTGGGCTCTGTGGGTCGCGGCAGAAGGTGTAGCCGACATCAGTAACATCATCATCTTCGTTATCGGCGTCTTCCTCATGCGTTCAGCGGGTTGTGTGATCAATGATATTGCCGACCGTAAAGTGGATGGCCATGTAGAGCGCACCAAAGACAGGCCTCTTGCCACCGGGATGCTATCAACGAAACATGCCGTTATCGGTTTTGTAGTACTTTGCGCTTTAGCTTTTGGGCTCGTGCTATTCACCAATACATTAACGATTTATTTATCATTTGCGGGGGCGGCATTAGCAGCCATTTATCCCTTCATGAAACGCCATACGCATCTCCCACAGGTGTTCTTAGGCGCAGCATTTTCTTGGGCGATTCCGATGGCATTTGCCGCCCAGGCCGATGCTTTACCGCCGGTGGTCTGGCTGCTGTATGTCGCCAATTTAGTCTGGACAGTGGCTTACGATACTCTCTATGCCATGGTCGACCGCGATTGCGATATAAAAATTGGAGTGAAATCCACCGCCATCTTATTTGGCGAGCTTGATCTCTTTATGATCGGACTGCTGCAAGTGCTAAACCTCATGTGCTTATGGCTAGCCGCCGGTCAACTAGCCCTTAGCTGGGCTTTTTATCTAGCGCTTGCACTGGGTGCGCTATTTTTGGCTTGGCAGTTATGGAATGTACGCAGTCGCTCACGTGAAGATTGCTTTACAGAATTCCGCCGCAGCCACTGGTTTGGTCTCATTATTTGGTTAGGCTTAGTGGGACATTACGCCCTCGAAAGCTGATTTATGCTTTAACAAGTCAACTTTTTGTATTGTTTTTTACCGTTTTTGACCACCAAACCTTATTAATTAAGAATCGTTTGATCACTGTCACATCCCTGTAACATTGACTGAGTGTAATAAGCCTGCAACAACTCATAAGAATCTGGCGTGACCATGACTATGACAACAGCAGGCAAGACGGTTCTAATCGTCGATGATGAAGCACCCATTCGCGAGATGATCGCGGTGGCTCTGGAAATGGCGGGCTATCAATGCCTAGAAGCATCCAATGTACAGGATGCGCACTCGATGGTGGTTGATCACCGTCCTGATATGATTTTGCTCGACTGGATGCTGCCCGGCACCAGTGGGGTTGAATTTGCACGTCGGTTGAAACGCGATGAAAATACGGCGGATCTACCAATCATTATGCTCACTGCAAAAAGTGAAGAAGACAATAAGGTTCAGGGATTAGAAACTGGTGCGGATGACTACATCACCAAGCCCTTCTCTCCGCGTGAACTGGTTGCTCGTCTAAAAGCAGTACTGCGTCGTGCAACACCGCAAGGGGTTGAAGAAGCAATTGAAGTAAGCGGACTGATCCTCGATCCAGTTTGCCATCGCGTTATGTCGTTCAGTAAACCCATTGAAGTGGGTCCGACTGAGTATCGCCTACTGCAATTTTTTATGACCCACCAGGAACGTGCTTATTCACGCGCGCAACTGCTTGATCAGGTGTGGGGCGGCAACGTATATGTGGAAGAACGCACCGTTGATGTTCACATTCGTCGCCTACGCAAAGCACTGGGCGAAGCGCACGAACACCTGATCCAAACCGTGCGTGGCACGGGTTATCGTTTCTCCACCAAGGCGTCTTAATGCTATGACGCTTGCATGGCGCAGGGAACTGCGCCTGATTTTCCTGTGCCTTTTTGCTGCGGGCGGTATTGGCTACTGGCTGCATCAGCTAGGCTATGCTCTTGCCATTACACTGTTTGTATTTCTTGCTTGGAATATGTGGCAGTCACTGCGTATTGTGCGTTGGTTTCAACAACCTGATATGCAATCTCTACCTGAAAGCATTGGCTTATGGGGGCGTATATTCTATGAAACCCGACGCTTACAAAAACGTAGCTTAACCCACCAGCAGCGTCTAAAGAGCATTATCAATCGAATTCAAGACTCAACCGCTGCCTTGCAAGACGCCGTCCTTATGGTGGATCGCCATGGAAATTTGGAATGGTGGAATCAAACCGCAGAGCGATTTTTAGGACTCAAAGCCCCTGTAGACGTCAATCAACCCATTACCAATTTGATTCGTAACCCAGAATTTCACCGCTACTTCACCGACATTGATTACGAAGAGCCACTGACCATTCCATCACCCGCTCGGCGCGGTATGCATCTCGAATTCAATATCACCTTGTTTGGTCGTAATGATCGGTTAATTGTTGTTCACGACGTCACCCGCCTCGTGAATCTAGAACAAATGCGCAAAGACTTCGTTGCTAACGTTAGCCATGAACTGCGCACACCGCTCACGGTACTCAGCGGCTACATTGAAACAATGGATATGCAAGCTGACATGCTGCCACCGCGTTGGGGCAGAATGCTGTCGCAGATGTCGCAGCAAAGCCAACGCATGGAGCACCTAATTCGCGACTTATTAACCCTATCGCGTCTTGAAACGGCACAACACGAACCGCCAAAACTAGTCGCTATACCGGGATTATTGAGCAGTATTATCAATGACGCGAAAGCGGTTAGTAGCGAGCGCGGACACCAGATAACACTATCGATTGAAACTGAGTACAGCCCGCTCGGCTATCACGATGAATTACGCAGTGCCTTCTCTAACCTCGTTGTGAATGCGGTAAAATATACGCCAGACAATGGCCATGTTGATGTTCGCTGGTATGAGCAAGACGGCTTTGTCTGTTTAGCCGTCATTGATGACGGTATGGGCATCGCCGACCACCATATCCCACGATTGACCGAACGTTTTTATCGTGCAGATCCAAGTCGTAACCAAGCAACAGGGGGGACTGGTCTAGGGCTAGCCATCGTAAAACATGTATTACTGCGCCACGATGGTGACTTAGTAATCAAGAGTCAGGTTGGAAAAGGCAGTACATTTTGCGCGCGCATCCCATTACATCGTTGCCGTTTAGCAACAAGCGAATGCAATGCCAGCGCCGCGACCTCGGCGCTTTAACGAACTCGAGCTATAAAACGCGATAGGGTAGCTAACTTTTCTTCATCGTCATCCACATAGCGAATAATCATCTGAATCGTTTCTGCATCGGGATGCGGTTCTTGCGCTTGCATCATGCGCACGTAACCATTGATTCGCGCAACATCGCCGGATTCTTGATCCACTATATCGAGTACTGCAGGCTCAAGTAATGCAGGTAGACTCCCGTCTCGGCGAAAGACACCAATTAATTCTTGCAAGTTAATGTCTTTGATAACGAGTTTCGCCTGCCCCCCCGACCCGAAACGAACACTGGCAACGCCCCGAGCTTTTACTGCGGGCTTGGCTGGCGCTTCTTGAGCTGCGGGTGCTGCACCTCCCATCAATAACGATGCGGCATCATTCCCCCCTTGTGCTTTAGGTGCTGCCGCCGCTCCCCCCATCAGCACAGAAGCACCGCCGAGGTCCGCTGCGGGCTTAGTCACCGGCGCACTACCGCCAGTTAACAAACTCGCGGAATCATTGGTCGATGATTGCGGCTTAGCACCGCCAGGACGAATTTTATGGTGTTTGAATACTAACTTGGATAGTTTCGCCACGAAGTTATCGCGCGTGAACGGCTTGCCGATATATTCGGACACCCCAGCCTGAACAGCCTTAATGACGTGATCGCGCTCACCACGGCTGGTGATCATCATAAAAGGCACACTTTTATAACGCTCATCAGCACGCATCCATTGGAGCACTTCAATGCCCGAAACTTCCGGCATTTCCCAATCACAGAGCACCAAGTTGATATTGGCGCCGTTCATAATGCTAATCGCTTTGCGTCCGTCAATCGCCTCATGAATACCGGCAGCAGGATACGTATCCCGCACCGCTTTTTTCACTAAGTCACGGATGAAGGCCGCATCATCAACGATCAGAATGTTTAGTTGAGCCATCACTCAGCCTATGCATAACAGTATCTGTTTTAGCATAGTCAACATTATCATTCTTGCCTGATTGGAATGGTAGGCGCTCAATTCGCATCAAGGTTGCGCCAATCACTGCCGCCGGCATAACAAACCAATTCACTACTGGAATCGTCAACAGTAATGACACCAAAGCACCAAAGCCAATAACGGTTAAAGTGTCAGTCGCCATCACTTCGCGGACTTCTTTAAACGGCCGCGCATGGTTATCAAACGAATAGTCCGCGTATTGCAAGGCCATCATCCAAGCACCGAACCAAAACCATAGAAACGGGGCGCCAAGTTGCAATACGGGAATAAATCCCATCACGAAGATGAGTAAATAACGAGGCAGATAGTAAACAACCTTGGTCAGTTCTCGCCCCAGCGTCCGTATGATCATACTCACGATCGACTCATCGGGGATGCTGCCCCCCATGCGTTTCTCAACCTGCTCACTAAGCAGTCCGTTTAAAGGACCAGCAATGATGGTCAGCACCGCACTAAAAGAGTAAGCAATCGCTAAGACAAGAAAGATAACGGCTAAGGGCATGAGCACCCAGTACAAAAAACTTAACCAGCTAGGAAGCCATTCCGTCAGAGCGCCTATTTGCTCGTCCACGAAACGCACTCCCCACACGCTGGCAAATCCCATGACGATGGCATTTAGCAACAAAGGGAACGCCACGTAGCGCCGTAGACCCGGCGCTCGCATCATTTCAAAGCCGCGCCACAAATACGCCCAGCCTAATAAGGGGTTGCCTCGCATTATTCCTCCGTGCATATCAAAAAATGCTTTTATACAATGCTGATCCCTTTATGGCCAACATGAGGTCATGACCATAAACTGGAGAGCACCACGTTATGACGCCCGAACGCTTAGAACGCATACAAACAACACTCAATAAGCGCCAACCGGATCTAACCGTTATCACCGACGAAGTGTACAAGCCGCACAACTTATCTGCGATCGCTCGTACCTGTGATGCCGTCGGTATCCCAGAAATTCACTGCGTCTGGCCAACAGATGCCTACCGCTTGAAAGCCTCATCAACCGCAGGGTCATCGGACTGGATTAAAGTAAATACCCACGATTCGATTGCCGCCGGAATCAACAGCTTAAAAGATCGGGGCATGAAAGTCGTGGCTGCTCACCTTACGGATAGAGCAATAGACTATCGCGAATACGATTTCACTCAGCCAACCGCCTTGCTCATGGGTACAGAGCAAGAAGGCGTGAGTGATATTGCATCAGAGATGGCTGATGAACACATTGTCATTCCGATGCAAGGTATGGTGCGCTCGTTCAATGTCTCGGTTGCGGCGGCGATTATTCTGAATGAAGCACAAAATCAGCGGCAAAAAGCTGGAATGTATGATCAACGTCGATTACCTGATGACGTGTATCAAACGCTATTATTTGAATGGTCACAGCCGAGCATATTACACCTGTGTAGAAAGCATGACCTGCCGTATCCCAAGCTACGGGAAGACGGCGAGTTGTTGGATCCCCAAGGATTTTCTGAACAAGTCAACGCGTCGCACCGAGCGAAAAAATTACGCCGTAGCAATGCCATCGCGGCGGCAAAAAATAGAAGCTAAAAGTGAAAGTTCGGACAATTAATTGGCAAATGAAAAGTTTCGTAACGAATTGTGAAAACGCAGGGATCAGGATGTGCGACTTAAACCGACAACCTTGTGCGAGATATCTCACAAAGAAGTAAGAAATTGTTACTAGATCAGCCAACTTATCGCCCTTACTGGTCTAGGAAAAGTTTTACACCATTGATTTTAAAGGTTTTTTTAAAAACATGTAGTTGCAACCATATCCAGACTTGGGAAATACGCCCTATGCAGTCGACACTCTTTTGCTATCTTTACTTCCGCAGGACGCAATCACCGACAGGAGTTGGTTGTCAGGAGACGCTAGGAACTTGGACACGGATGTCTAACAGGATAGTGAATTAGGATGATCGCTTTGCCGGGATGGCAGTCAGGACGACGACAAGGAAGACAGGGAAGATACTGCTAGGATGGCAGATAAGGATAGCAGTGACGGATCACAGTTAAGGACGATTTCTTCGCTAGGATGGCGACAGGGACAGGAGTTAGCTAGGAAGGCTAGGGTGCTGCGGCAGTTAGGACAGGATGTCCTAACTGCCCTATTTCGTTCTGGGCCCCTCAAAATAACTAATGACTAAGTTAACGTCCTTTCTGATGTCGCTCAGCCAGAATTCCAACCAATAAAAACCCTCCGACGACAATCGCTAAATACTCACCTGCGGATAGCGTCTGTAAATAGCTTTTCAAAATAGGCGTGAGCCAAACCGACAAAGCGCCATAGCCAAACGTGCAGAGTGCAATAAAAACCCCAACCCTAGCCCAGATTGGCTGACCTTTAACTAAACGGCGTACGGCATCATTAATGTGATCACCAAAAATCACTAACAAGGTCGCAACCATTGCTAGGGCGATATCTGCGGTGTGGGGACGAATCAAGTTAGCTAACGATACGAGCAACGACATATAGGCTCCTTAATGCTTCGTCAGGAGCTTAGTCAAGACATTGCAAAGGTTCCAGCAGGGTTACAAAAGACAACCCTGCTGTAACGCACTCTGGTGGTTTTGTGTAATCACTGTGCCATAGTTAGAACAAGCTGTTTACGGAAGCCCCAAGATGCCGTCCAAATCTCTCCCTGTCCTACCGCATAGCCTAGGTCAGTTGCTACTCAACCGTGGTCTGATTACCGCTAATGAGCTTGATACCGCCTTGCGATTACAGCAAGAGAAAAACTGCCAACTTGGGCAAGCCCTAATCGCCATTAGAGCGATTGACAACAAAACATTGAAACGTGCGCTGAAACGACAACAGTGGTTACGCCCATGCGCCGCCTGCTTTGCCTTCATGGCACCTATTTCAAGCACATTCGCCGCCGATCCTGATCATTCCCCAGAGGTTGATAACTGGTACAGCAGCATAGCCGAACAGCAGCACTATCCAACCTATATAAATGATGTCTACATGCCAGAAAGCACGTTAGAACGAGCCATTTGGACTGCATGGGAAGTATATAAAGGTGAACCCGAGCGTGGTGAAATTCGATATGGCTTAAGTCGCAACGAAGAAGTACATAATAGTTACAGCTTGCAGCTGAATGTGTACTTCTAAATTCAAGGCAAAAAAAAGCCCACTTCAAAGAAGTGGGCTTTTTAAACTGGTGCCGGCACCAAGAGTCGAACTCGGGACCTACTGATTACAAGTCAGTTGCTCTACCGACTGAGCTATACCGGCTAAGTGGGCGTGGATATTACGGATGAATTGAAAACCCGTCAAGACTTTTTTCGTTATAAATCAAAGATTTTTCAAAATAATCTGCACTAGCTTCATTTCATAAAAATGTCACAATACCCGCCGCAATAATGCCATACACTGAGGCCCGCTGATGAGTGGTGGATATATTCTCGTTGTCGACGACGAACCCGCTATCTGCGATCTGATCTGTACCAGCTTAGAAATGGCGGGATTTAAGTCTCGCCGTTCCGCAAACGGTATGCTGGCGCATCAGATGATCGTAAATGACCGTCCTGATTTAGTCTTACTGGACTGGATGATGCCCATGCTATCTGGCATTGAATTAACGCAACGCTTAAAACGTGATCCTCGCACCCAAGATTTACCGGTTATTTTGCTGACGGCTCGCAGCGACGAAGATGATCGCGTACGAGGTTTAGACGCTGGTGCCGACGACTACATCGTTAAACCTTTCTCTCCCCGCGAAATGATTGCACGCATTCGTTCCGTTCTGCGACGTGCTGGTATTAATGATACCGAGCAGGTGCTCACCGCCGCGCAGCTAGTGCTCATACCTGCCGAACAGAAGTGCCAAGTCAATAAGCAAGATGTCCCTCTAGGCCCGCTCGAATTCCGCCTGTTAGAATACTTTATGCGTCACCCCAACCGTGTGCACTCGCGTGCGCAATTACTCGATCGAGTATGGGGCGGCAACGTCTATATTGATGACCGCACCGTTGATGTTCACATTCGACGTTTGCGCAAGGCCATGTCCATCGATGGCCATGAACACTTAATCCAGACGGTCCGAGGTGCGGGTTACCGTTTTGCACCGACCGCCGATCTGAACGAGGGCTAGCGTTTGCATCAAAGTGCATGGCAAAAAGAACTCTTTCGAGTAGGTGCCTTAGTCAGTACGGGCTTAGCTGCAGGCTGGTCTGTTGGCTATCCAACCGTGGGGTTGCTCACTGGCTTAACAGTTTCCCAACTGGTCAGCTTACACGCTGCCCAAGCACTCTATCGTTGGAGCTACCGCTTAGGGCCTCCACCACAAGATAGTGGTTATGTTGGCTACAGCGTTGATAAGCTGCTACGACGCGAAAAACAGTTGCGCGCGCGACTGGCCAAACAAGCGATGGAATTACAGCGCTACAACCAAGGTATCGAGTCACTGCAAGACGGTGTTCTCATTCTTGATCAAGAAGGTTTCATCACCACCATTAACGGCGCTGCGATCCGCTTATTAAGCTTGCGCAAGGACGACGCTGGGCAGCACGTTAAGAACCTAATTCGTCACCCATTATTTGTGCGCTATTTCGATCAGGGAGACTTTCGTGAAGCCTTGCAATTCGACATGCGCAAATTCAGTCTGCAATTACAAATTACAGAATTTGGTTACGAGCAAAAGGTCATGCTGGTACGCGACGTGACCGAGCGTAAACGCGTCGAATCCATGCGCCAGAACTTCATCGCCGACGTATCGCACGAATTGAGAACACCGCTGACAGTACTTAACGGCTACTTAGAAATGATGAGCGATATGGAACTGCCCAGCTCCATGAACAAAGCCATTTATCAAATGGACAGTCAAAGTAAGCGCATGACCATGCTGGTAAATGATCTTATTGAATTATCGAAACTAGAAAGTGTTAGTAGCGAACGTAAAGGCGAGTGGTTTAGTTTTACTCAGCTATGCCACGAGGTTATCGATCAGCTACGAGACTTCGCCGAAGGTCATATCATTATGGATGACCGCGCTAAAGCTGAAGTTGAAGGCTTTCCTGATGAGATCCGCTCCATATTAACTAACTTGCTAACCAATGCTCTAAAGTACGGTGGCGGCAAAGATGTGACTTTAAAAATTCACACCTCAATGAAAGGCTTAAAAGTAAGCGTTATAGATCAAGGCGATGGTATTCCCGCCGAGCACATCAATAGAATCACCGAACGCTTTTACCGCGTTGATGAATCACGAGAGTCTGAGATTGGTGGCTCCGGCTTGGGCCTTGCCATTGTTAAACATGCGCTTGAGCACCACGACGCCACATTGCAAATTGATTCAGTCGTAGGTGAAGGCAGTACTTTTAGCTTCGTAATTCCAACCTACCGCGTTCGCTGATATCAGCTCAACATCGATTAAACCAGTATCCTGAGAGCAATAAAAAGGCGCCTAATTAGGCGCCTTTTCACTTCAGTTAGATCTTAGAATTTATATTCTAAGCCACCACCGATGTAAGTCGCATTCAATGACTCATCGTCAGAATCTTCTTGAGTCACATATACAAAAGTTTTAGCTGTTTTTGCTAGTTTGTAGTCAGCACCAAGACTGATGGTAGAAGCGCCTTTTTCACGGATATCTGATTGGCCGTACTGAGCTTTCAAGGCAACTGTGCTGTTCATTTTGAACTGTGCAGACGCCAACCAGCCGTCTTCTGAGCTATCAGCGTTATCTTGATTTTCAGCTAATACGCCTAACTGGATTGCATCAATCGTGATCTGAGCAACCGCGCGGTAAGCGTCAATTTTCTCACCTTCGACTTCGTTATCGTAAGCTGCCGCAACATAGATATTTTCTAACGTGTAAGCAACAGAAGCAGACAAACCGTTGTTAGTATTTTCGTTTTCAGAGTTAATGTGATCAACAGCAACTACTGCGCCACCCATATTTGGCGAAGTGTATTGAACGCTATTTGCTTCACGATTTTCACTGTTACTGATGACGTTTTTGATATCGCCACGAAGATTGTTAAACAGATCAATTTTGTTTTGGGTAGCTTTAAACGGCGTATCGAACATACCAACGATCACTTCACCGAACTCGCCTTTAACGCCCGCAAACGTATTACGCTGAGTAATAGTTACAGTATCTGTATTCGTGTCAGGAGCTGTCGCTTTTGTTTTAATTGTGGACGTACCATCATCCGCATTCACTTCGTATTCAACTTGATAAATACCAGTTAAACCATGATCCAAGGCGATTTTACCTTTCAAGCCCAAACGTGATGCGTTTGAGTTTAACTGGCTGTAGTTACCCGCATTTTCTGGCTGCACAAACTCTTGGGTCACATTCAACTTGCCATAGAAAGATGGCTTTTCAATCTCAATCGTTTCTGCTTGAGCGATAAAAGGTGCTGCGGCAACAGCCAAAGACAAAGCTAATTTTTTCATTGTGGTAGTTCCATTCTGGTTGTGTAACCGGCGATTATTCGCCCAGTTGGCAATCAAGGTTATTTTTTTCTAATTTCGTGACCGAGTGATGACAAATCTATGTCATCTTTATTACAGAAATATGACATAAACCCAAAATATGACTGTTCGATGACAATTTCATGAAATGCAGAGCATTATGAGTGTAGCTGGAGATCAAGAATTGAATAGGCGGGAACACAATAAAAAACGCCACTCGGTGAGTGGCGTCAACTTAAACAGGGGAAACTCTAGAATATTACGTCTTCAACTAAGTCATAGACGCAAAAAGTCTTATTCTTTTGCTTCTTTGTGCGCTTGTTCTTCAATTTCAGTCAGCGAGCTATGACGTACGTCAGCACCACTCACCAAATAGATAACTTGCTCTGAAATATTACGTGCATGGTCGCCGATGCGTTCGATGGCGCGCAAAATCCACAAAATACTGATCGCTTGGCCAATAGAGCGGGGATCTTCCATCATGTAAGTAATCAATTCACGTAGTGCCGAAGCATATTGCTTATCCACTAACTTATCATTACGAACGACTTCAATGGCACCATCAACGTCATGGCGAGCAAAAGCGTCTAGGGCACCCGCAATCATTTTTACAACTTCGGTTCCCATATAGCGCATCGCTTGCTGACACAGCTGTGGGTTTTTCGCATCGCTAACTTCTAACGTATGGATCGCAATTTTACTCGCTTCATCGCCCATACGCTCAAGGTCACGTACAACACGAGAAACGGCAAGCACCATACGCAAATCAGAAGCCGCCGGTTGGCGGCGCACAAGAATTTGCGTACATTCGCGATCAATCGCCACTTCCATTTTATCGACGTCATCTTCACGACGAATAACGTCGTCGGCGATACGTGTATCGCCGTTACAAATCGCTTCAATGGCATTCGCCACTTGGCGCTCAACCAATCCACCCATGCTCATCATATGACTGCGGATGGCTTCGAGATCAGCATTAAACTGACCTGATATGTGCTGATTAAAATTCATTTCCATGGTATTTCCCCTTACCCAAAGCGGCCGGTTATATAGGCTTCTGTCAGTGCGTGTTCAGGAGTGGTAAACACCCGATCCGTAGAGTTCACTTCAATCAATTGACCCAAGTGAAAATAAGCGGTGCGCTGAGATACACGAGCAGCTTGCTGCATCGAGTGCGTCACAATCGCAATGGTGTAATTTTCCCGCAACTCGTCGATTAACTCTTCTATCTTAGCAGTTGCAATTGGATCAAGGGCAGAACACGGCTCATCCATTAAAATAACTTCAGGATCAACCGCAATCGTGCGAGCAATACATAAGCGCTGCTGCTGACCGCCCGACAAACCAGTACCTGGTGAATGTAGACGATCTTTAACTTCATTCCAAAGACCGGCACGCTGCAAACTTTTTTCTACGATTTCGTCGATATCAACACGCGAACTGGCCAAACCGTGAATCCGCGGTCCGTAAGCTACGTTGTCATAAATAGACTTAGGGAACGGATTTGGCTTTTGGAATACCATGCCAACACGAGCACGTAACGGCACAACATCGATTTTTGGGTCATAGATGTTTTCGCTATCGAGTAAGATTTCACCTGTTACTCGACAAATGTCAATGGTGTCGTTCATACGATTTAAACAGCGCAAGAATGTCGATTTACCGCAACCCGATGGGCCAATTAGTGCGATAACTTCGTTGGCACCAATATCCAAACTCACATTTTGAATGGCTTGTTTCTCACCGTAATAAACACAAACATCGCGAGCGCGCAGCTTTGCATCATCGCAATATGGCGTGCCATCGGTAGTGTGGTTTTCAATAAAGCTCATAAGTCATGATCCAATTCTTAATTCGTTCAGTTTGCTCGTTATGCATTATTGGGAATTCACCCTTAGGTGATTACCAGCGGCGCTCTAGGCGACGACGGAGCATAACGGCAGTTGTATTCATGGTGATCAAAAATGCAATTAAAACCATAATCGCGCCCGATGTGCGTTCCATAAAGCCACGTTCAGGACTATCCGACCAAAGGAAAATTTGTACTGGCAATACCGTCGATGGATCGTTAATAAAAGCCGGAACATCCACCACAAACGCTACCATACCAATCATCAATAAGGGGGCGGTTTCGCCTAACGCTTGCGCCATACCAATAATGGTCCCGGTTAACATGCCAGGTAATGCCAACGGTAATACATGGTGAAAAACCACCTGCATTTTAGAAGCGCCGAGGCCAAATGCAGCTTCGCGAATCGACGGTGGCACGGCTTTAATAGCGGCTCGCCCAGAAATAATAATGGTCGGTAATGTCATTAAGGTTAAAACCAAGCCACCTACGATTGGGGTCGATCGTGCGACACCCACCATATTAATGAAAATCGCCAAACCTAACAGACCAAATGTAATTGATGGAACTGCCGCTAAGTTGTTGATATTAATTTCAACGATTTCGGTTAAGCGATTGCGCGGCGCAAATTCTTCAAGATAAATTGCTGCGGCCACACCAATTGGGAACGATAATAAAAAGGTAACGACTAATGTCAGCAAAGTGCCGGTAATAGCGCCACGAATACCCGCTAACTCCGGCTCACGCGAATCGCCGTTAACAAAGAATTGTTTATTAAAACGCGTAAATAAACGATCTTCAGCAATCCAGCTTTCCAACCAGGAAATCTGCAAATCCGAAAGGCGCGTACTACCGTCCTGCTGGCCACGGTCGTGCTTAAACCACTGATCAACATCATCATCAACGATGAGATCGACATTAATTTTTTTACCGATCAAGCTTGGGTTATCAAGCACTAGAGTTTGTAACTGCCAACCAGCACCGACACTGAGCAAACCATATAACTGGCTACGCTCTCTACGCCCCTCGGGCTTAATCGTTTCTTTGAAATGCTGCTTGATTAAGCCTTCAAAGTTAGCGTTCATTATTTCTTTTTCGGTCGATTTTTCGTTAAGACCTAGATAATCTGCATCAATCACAATATCGGTATTAAGGACTGTCTGACGAAAAGCAGATGCACCTTTATAGATAATGTCACTAAAGAGTAAGACTAAGCACAACAGACCAAATAATACCGATGCCATGCCATAAGCGCGGAAGCGCATTTCACCAGCACGGCGACGCTTCATGCTCTTTTCTACTTTTTCACGAGTACTTAAATTACTGTTAGTCATATTGCTCTCGGTATTTCTGTACGACTTTCAAAGCGACAAAGTTCAAGGCCAAGGTAACTAAGAAAAGCACCAAGCCTAAGGCGAATGCGGCCAATGTTTTCGGTGAATCAAACTCTTGGTCACCAACCAACAAGGTTACAATTTGCACTGTGACCGTGGTTACGCTGTCGAGTGGGTTGGCCGTTAGATTAGCTGCCAAACCGGCCGCCATAGCCACGATCATGGTTTCACCAATGGCACGGGAAACAGCGAGCATTACAGCACCAACAATGCCCGGTAATGCCGCAGGAATAACCACCTGCTTCACGGTTTCACTACGGGTAGCACCTAAGCCATAACTACCATCACGCAGCGATTGTGGCACCGCATTAATGACGTCATCAGATAAAGAGGATACGAACGGAATAATCATAATACCCATGACTAAACCAGCCGCTAAGGCACTCTCTGAGGAAACGGCCAAACCCATGGATTCACCGACTTCGCGAATAAATGGCGCAACAGTTAATGCAGCAAAGAAGCCGTAAACGACGGTAGGAATACCAGCCAATATTTCTAATGCTGGCTTTGCGTACTGACGCACGGTTGAGCTGGCATACTCTGACAAGTAAATAGCAGCCATCAGCCCCACCGGCACAGCAATAAACATGGCAATTGCAGAGATTAATAAAGTACCGGTAAATAGCGGAATGGCACCGAAGCTACCCGACGATCCCGATTGATCAGCACGTAAAGCAACCTGTGGCGACCAAACTGTGCCAAATAAGAACTCTAAAGCATTTACTTTGCCGAAGAACATCCATGCTTCATAAAGAACACTGGCAAGAATACCGACCGTGGTTAAAACAGCGACAGCCGAGCTCGCAAACAAAAGACCACGGACAATGGTTTCAACTTCGGAGCGGGCACGCATTTCCGGCTGAATTCGACGCCAAGTAAGTGCGATTCCGATAAATAACATGGCGAGGATTACCCCTCCTTGCAACAAATTAATACGCGACTGCAGATCACGTAAATGATTAACCGCTGGCATCAAAGTCGCGTCAGCGGTTACTCCGGCATTAATCGCTAGGTTATGAACCGTACTTAAGGCGAGCTGAATATCAGTAGCACTGCCTTCTTGGATAGCTGTTGGTAATTGCGATACCAACAAAGAATCAACGATGCCTGGTTCAACTAAGCTCCAGATCAACAGCAGCAAAAGTGCTGGAAGACCGGTCCAAAGCGACATCAGGGCGCCGTAGTGAGTGGGCAGAGAATGCATTTTCATTCCCTGACTGGCAATTGATCTTGCTCGGTTACGACCTAAAACATAGGCCCCGACCAAGGCGATCAGTACGGCGATTATCAGGCTACTGTAATTCATGACTCGTCTGTTTTGCTCAGTTGATTAAACACGCAAAAGCCGGAACCCTAGGGCCCGGCCTTTGGCAATGCGCTAGCGCATTGTTCTGTCAGATCTTACTTAGAGATCGTTTTCAGATTCTTCACGGTATCCATTACCTTAGCGGCTTCTTTTTCAGTCATTGGGATCAAACCCTTGTCTGCAAGATAACCATCTTCACCCATCGCTTTCTCAGAGGTGAATTCAGCCAAGTACTCTTGAATACCAGGGATCACACCGATGTGAGCCTTTTTCACGTAGAAGAACAATGAACGGCTAACTGGGTAATCACCAGAAGAGATAGCTTCGAAGGTCGGCAGTTTACCGTCAATCTTCGATCCCTGCACTTTATCTGCGTTCTGTTCTAGGAAGCTGTAGCCGAAAATACCTAGGGCATTTGGGTTAGCAACCAATTTTTGTACGATCAGGTTGTCGTTCTCGCCCGCTTCGATGTATGCACCATCTTCGCGCAAACCATGACACAAAGCTTTGTACTTGTTCTTGTCCGTGTTTTTCATTTCTTTAATGAATGGGAACTGAGTACAACCGCCTTCCATTGCCAACTCAACGAATGCGTCACGCGTACCAGACGTCGGTGGAGGACCTAATACTTCGATTTTATGAGCTGGAAGCGTTGGATTAACGTCTTTCCAAGTTTTGTATGGGTTCTCGATGAGAGTGTCTGTTCCGTCAGTGTTAGGAACCATTTTAGCCAAGGCTAAGAACACGTCTTTACGAGTTAAGCTATAACCTTCAGCGTCTTTGGTGTTAGCCAAAACGATACCGTCATAACCCACCATCACTTCGATGATGTCTTTTATGCCGTTTTGAGCACAAAGTTCGATTTCTGAAGGCTTGATACCACGAGATGCGTTAGTGATATCAGGAGTCGCTTCACCTACACCCGAACAGAACAATTTTAAACCACCGCCAGTACCGGTTGATTCAACCTTTGGCGTGCGGAAGTTAGAAGATTTACCGAAACGCTCTGCCACAACAGTAGAGAACGGGTATACAGTCGATGAACCAACAATGCTGATGTAATCGCGATCTGCGTGTGCTTGAGTGCCCACAATCGATGCCATCATAGCAACGCCAGCTAACAATACTTTTTTCATGTTGAGTTTCCTCTTATGGTTATGCTGTAAACCAGCAACAACTCGTTTGCTTTGGTATGGCGCTATTATTTGCGGTTCATGTTACAGAAATATGACATGGGCGAAGTTTATTACATTTTGGTGACATCGTGGACCGTTAAAACGAGGTAAACCGGACCAATCGCCGCTAGTGTCTTCGGGGTTACCCCGCGACGCCAGCACCGCTATAATGGCGCCATCCTATACAGGCATCACCTCATGCAGCAGTTAATCAACATACTTGATGGCATTACCCAAAAGACAGGGCAGGCAATCCGCTGGCTAGCACTTCTTATGGTGCTTATTTCATGTGGCGTTGTTCTATTACGTTATTCCTTTGACCAGCCGTCAATTGCAATGCAAGAAGCTGTCATGTATCTCCATGCGACTATCTTCATGCTCGGCTCTGCATATACTTGGCAACAGGGAGGACATGTACGAGTCGATGTTTTTTACCGTGGTTGGTCAAAACAACGGCGACGTTGGGTCGATCGCCTTGGCATTATCTTTTTAGTATTACCTACCTGCTTGTTTATGCTGTGGGTAAGTTGGACGTACGTTGGCAATGCTTGGGCGATCCAAGAACGCTCTCAAGAAGCCTCAGGACTCCCTTATATTTACCTTTTAAAAACACTCATTTTAATGCTGCCAATCACCTTAATATTGCAGGCGACTGCCGAACTGCTGCGCAATTTGACTACGACCGATACAGGCGCAGCACAACATGACTGAATGGATGCCCATCATACTTTTTGCAGTTATCTGCCTAGTTCTGATGGCCGGATTTCCGGTTGCCTTTACCCTAGCCGGTACATCCTTATTGTTTGCTGGAATAGGCTTACTCACTGATACGCTCGATCCGGCGTTTCTAAGTGCCTTTCCTAACCGCCTATTTGGTATATTGAATAACCAAATTTTAATCGCTGTGCCCTTATTTGTATTCATGGGCGTGATGCTAGAAAAATCTCGCATAGCCGAACAACTTCTGCGCAATCTAGGCTTACTATTTGGCCCAGTAAGAGGGGGGCTTGGTTTTTCGGTTATATTGGTAGGAATGCTGCTCGCCGCCAGCACGGGGATTGTCGGTGCAACGGTTGTTACCATGGGATTGATCTCGCTACCGGCCATGCTGCGCAACGGCTACAGCCCGGCACTGGCCAGCGGGACTATTTGTGCAACAGGAACTTTAGGGCAAATCATTCCGCCTTCAACGGCATTGATTATCTTAGGCGACGTACTTTCTAGCGCCTATCAACAAGCTCAGCTCAATATGGGTATATTTACCCCCGATACCGTCTCTGTCGCCGACTTATTTGTTGGTGCGCTGATACCCGGCCTATTATTGGTTGTTGGTTATCTGCTTTACACCGGCTTAGTAGCGCTATTTCAACCAAGTGCAGCACCTGCAGTCGCCGATCGCCCAGCAATGTCGCCACGCTTTTTACTCGAATTGCTGAAAGGCCTGTTACCCCCATTGGCATTGATTATTGCCGTGCTAGGCTCGATTTTAACGGGCATAGCAACACCCACAGAAGCGGCAGGCATTGGTGCTTTGGGCGCTTTAATGTTGGCGATTCTCTATCGCGAATTTGATCTACAACGTTTACGCGAAGTTGTGGACTCAACTCTGCAAGTCACCAGTATGATTTTCTTGATTTTCATCGGTGCCGCACTATTTTCACTAGTATTCCGCGGCTTTGGCGGTGAAGAGCTGGTACATGAAGTTTTTAATGATCTACCTGGCGGGGTATTCTCAGCAATGCTGCTGGTTATGGTCGTTATCTTCCTGCTCGGCTTTATTCTCGACTTTATTGAAATCACTTTCGTTGTTGTACCGATTGTCGCGCCCGTACTACTAACCATGGGAGTCGATCCCATATGGCTTGGCATTATGATCGCCATCAACTTACAAACCTCGTTCTTAACACCACCCTTTGGTTTTGCTCTGTTTTATTTACGCGGTGTGGCACCTGCAAATGTGCCCACACGAACCATTTATCGCGGCGTCATTCCTTTCATCCTAATTCAACTGGCATTACTCGGATTACTGGCTATATTTCCCGAATTGGCAACTTGGCTACCCCATGAAATCTACGGGTAAGGCTGGAAATGCTATATTGCCTAACAGACACCTGTAAACGAGCGTAATTTACAGTACACTCGCCCAAAATAATGAATAATCAGGCTAGCTCTATGGATGTAACGGAAGATAACCAACCCACGCCGGATGGTGAACTCGCACTGAAACTTATCCCTAATCGTTCAGACACTAATACCCATGGTGATATTAGTGGCGGTTGGGTAGTTGCTCACATGGACCATGCAGCAGAAAGTGTCGCCAGCCGAATTGCGCACGGGCGAATTGCCAACGTGGCACTCGAATCTGTCGTGTTTCTATCCCCGATTCGTATTGGTGCTGCGGTGTGTTTCTACACTAAGTTGTTAGACATTGGTTCGTCGTCGATTCGAATAGGTATTGAAGTTTGGACACAAAATCCGAATGAAAAAGCACGACGTAAAGTCGTTGATGCCGTATTTGTTTATGTGGCTATTGATGAGTCAGGACGAATTCGTAAAGTACCACGCTGATTCGATACAGCTAGTTCAGTAAAATTGTTTTCGAACTTCCATAAAAAAGGCCGCTCTTCCTGAGCGGCCTTTTTTATACAAGGGGTGCTGCGTAAAGCGAATCTCAAACCGGTACTAATTCGGTACTCATGGCATCTTTTAGCTTTTTCATGGCATTCTTTTCCAACTGGCGAATTCGCTCAGCCGATACTTCATAAATAGCGGCTAGGTCATGCAGAGTCGACTTCTCTTCTGCCAACCAGCGGTGCTGCAAAATCGCTCGACTACGTTCATCCAGTGAGGCCAATGCAAGATGTAAACGGTCACTAGAATCTTGCTCGCTATTATCTGCTTCAACTTGTAAAGCAGGATCAGCACTGTGATCTTCAAGAAAGTACGCAGGTGCCTTATAGGCAGTTTCGTCGTCATCGTCGGCACCGGCATCAAATGCGGCATCATACGAATTTAGGCGACCTTCCATTTCAAATACGGTCTTCATTTCTACGCCAAGATCATCGGCAATAGACTTAGCTTCAGCTTGGGTCAACCAACCTAAACGCTTCTTTTGGCTGCGCAAATTAAAGAAAAGCTTGCGCTGAGCTTTAGTCGTAGCAATTTTCACGATGCGCCAGTTGCGCAGAATAAATTCGTGAATTTCGGCCTTGATCCAATGCACCGCAAAAGACACAAGGCGTACACCTACTTCGGGATTAAAGCGCTTAACCGCTTTCATCAAACCGACGTTACCTTCTTGGATCAAATCTGACTGGTTCAAACCATAACCCGAGTAACTACGGGCAATGTGAACGACAAAACGCATGTGCGCCATAACCAACTGACGAGCAGCATCAAGATCTTCATGGTAATGAAGACGCTCTGCTAACGATTTCTCCTGCTCGGGAGTTAATACAGGAATAGCATTGACGTTAGCAATGTAGGATTCCAGGTTAGCCCCTGGTGACAAAGCATATGCAGCTTGCAAACCTTTGTTCATCGAACACTCCTAAAAAATTTCGCCTCTGAGAGGTCTTTAACGCGGATTAGTGTAGCACCGGATTCTTATGACATCCAACCGTTGTGAAAGTTCTATTCTGGAACAATCAAAACCAATTCTGTTGATTATGGTTCAATTTGATCCAAATGCCTATGAACTGACCACCATGCCCCCAACCAACCCAAAAACATAGCACTAAAGAGTAAAAATAACGCCGCGCTTGCCGATAATGGCGCCAGAGAGAAGGTGGAGCCGTATAACTGAGCCAGATCTTCGACGGGCCCACTCACCAGCAACCAACAAATTGCTAATAAAACCCAAGCCATCAATCCACCGACCATGCCAAACCACAAACCAGTATATAAAAATGGCCGACGCACCCAAGCATTGGTGCCACCAACCAATTTAACCACTCGAATTTCATCCACTCGCGCAGCAATAGATAGGCGAATCGTATTACCGACCACCAGCACAATGGCCAAGGCCAGTAAGGCGCCCATCACCCAAATAATGCGTTCACTTAAAGCAAGTAAGGCCAGCAAACGCTCAAGCCATGCGGTATCGAGTTCAACAACATCAACAAAAGGTAATCGCTCTATGCTTTTGCCCAAAGCCAACACTTGAGCTTGTGGCGTACCTAACTGCGGCTCGACCACAATAACCGGCGGCAATGGGTTACTCGGTAACAGATCCAAAGCATCTTTCAAACCGCTCGTTGTGCGGAATTCTTCCAGCGCTGTATCCGCATCAATAAAGCGGGTATCAACCACATGACTTAAACCTGCGATTGTTTTTTGGGTCGTCTGGCCATCTTTAATTGCCGTGCCCGGCACTAAATAAACGGTAATGCTACCAGAGGCCTGAAAGCGACCACTGAGCTGACTTAGATTATCAAGCGATATCCACAAAGCTCCCGGCAGAGTTAAAGCGATGGCAATGACCAACCAAGTGAGCACACTACTCATCGGGTTTGCCCACAAACGCATAAGTGTTTCGACGGCGACTAATTGATGATGCGCAGCATAAGACGAGATCTGGTCGCGAAACCCCATATTCTGCATTGAAGCGCCAGCATTGTTCTTGCCGCCTTTATTGGTTGCCGGCGCCATTTTAGCGATAGCACTTTTCTTTACTGGCGGGGTGTTACGCGAAGCACCTGGCTTAGCCATGGTCATCTCCCAGTAAGTGACTGGAGTCTGACTTACGCGCCTGAAGCTCACTGCAATGCAGTTCGCCATGATCAAGAATCAGGCGGCGATGACCCATGCGCTCGATCAAAGCAATATCGTGAGTGGCGATCAATACAGTCACACCCACTTGCTGGAAGCGTAAAAAGAGATTCATGATTTCTTCAGATAACTCAGGGTCGAGGTTACCGGTAGGCTCATCCGCCAAGAGTAGGGCTGGTTTATTAACGACAGCACGCGCAATACCAACACGCTGCTGCTCACCACCCGATAATTCAATTGGGTTGCGCCCTTCCATACCGAGCAAGCCGACGGAATCCAGCGCAGCACGCACGCGCCGTGCCGCTTCGGCAGGCGTATACCCAGCAATCTGCAAAGGTAAGGCAACGTTCTCAAAGACAGTGCGATCAAATAACAGCTGATGATTCTGAAACACCACTCCGACCTTGCGCCTATGGTAGGCGATTTGCCCTGGACGCATGGTAGTTAGATCTTGATCATCAACAATGATTTTGCCGCGAGTCGGTCGCTCCATCAGCATCATTAACTTCAACAGCGTACTTTTACCGGCGCCACTATGGCCGGTTAAAAAAGCAAACTCGCCCCGAGCAAGCTCAAAGTTAATATTGCTGAGCGCGTCTTTACCGGCGCCGTAACGCTTACTGACTCGCTCGAAACGTACCATGGTCATACTACAAGGCCTTGGAAGTTAATCTTCTTTTGTATCGTGACGGAATAAGGCGCGGGTAAATTCATCGGCATTAAATGGCCGTAAATCGTCAATTCCTTCACCGACACCGATGTAACGCACCGGTAAGCCGAACTGTTTTGCCAAGGCAAAAATAATCCCACCCTTGGCAGTGCCATCCAACTTAGTTAACGTTAAACCGGTTACGCCAACTGACTGCAAGAAATGCTTAGTTTGGTTAATGGCGTTTTGACCTGTTCCTGCATCCAACACCAACATCACCTCATGAGGTGCGCTCGGATCGAGCTTCTGCATCACACGCACAACCTTCTCTAACTCTTGCATCAGGTTGTCTTTGTTGTGCAACCGACCTGCGGTATCAGCAATCAAGACATCGACTTTACGCGCCTGTGCAGCTTGCAAGGCATCGAACAATACCGAAGCCGAATCCGCTCCTGTGTGCTGGGCAACCACAGGGACATTATTGCGCTCGCCCCATACTTGTAGTTGCTCTACCGCCGCGGCACGGAAAGTATCACCCGCTGCCAACATGACGCTCTTACCGCGTTTTTGAAATTGTTTAGCCAGCTTACCAATCGTGGTGGTTTTACCGACACCGTTAATACCCACCATTAAAATAACGTACGGTTTTTTGCTGCTATCAATAACCAACGGCTTCTGGGATACCGCTAACATATCTTGTAGCTCGTCGATTAATGCTTCGTAAAGAGCATCCGAATCTTTCAATTCTTTGCGACTCACGCGTGCGGTAAGACGCTTGATGATTTCGGTAGTGGCTTCCACCCCAACGTCGGCCATGATGAGCTGAGTTTCGAGATCATCCATCAGGTCATCATCAATTTCTTTCTTACCCAGCAATAGCGAGGCAAGGCCATCGGTAAAGCCTGAGCGAGTTTTACTTAAGCCACTGCGAATACGACCAAAGAAACCCTTTTTCTCTTCGGCTACGGCCTTCACCGGCACATCAACCATAACATCGGGGTTGATTTCAGCAACGGCACTGCTTGGTGTGATATCCAGCTCGTTTGGAGCAACAACTGGAGGGATTTCTACAGGTGTTGGCTCAACGACCATCTCTTCAACCACAGGCGGTTTAATCATGGCCTTTTCTGGCTCTGTGATCACATCCACTGGCTGTGGCTCAATCTCAGAAATTTCTGGCTGGGAGCTTATTGGCTCAAGCGTTTGCTCAAGCGCGCTATCAAGCTCCGCCGATTCAGGTTTTTCTGATTTGTTTTTGTCTTTCTTACGTTTAAAAAAATCAAACATCGGTCTTCTCAGACTAGCTACAATGACGATGAAGTAAGATACATTACTAGAACTGATCTTACTTAGGATGCAATATCCTATCACTAAACTAACGCAACTAGCGTATTTCCATGTCTTGTTTTTTGGAGCCCGAAAATGCTGCAAGGTTTCAGCAAAACAACCCTCAACGTAATAGTACTAGGTTGTCTTGCTTTGATTGCATGGATCAACTTAGCTCATCAAAATCCGGAAGACACACCACTCGACGCGCTTAATCAAGCACCGCTATCTGAACGCCCTTGGCACGCATGGCAAAGCCTCGAAGGTACTTGGCTTTATTGGCAAAACATTCGTAGCGAGAACGTCGTCGTTAAAGTACGCATGGAGGGCGAGTCATTCTCAGCGCCAGTCGATATCGACAGTGAATTACCGTTAGATCAGTGGGCACAGTTACTCATTGAACAACTGAAAGACGCCCCAACCAATCGTGCAGGTATCTTGTTTATCCAAGGCCCGCTTGATGAACGCAGCCTACAAACCGCTGCTGCTTATGCCATTAGGACGCTGGCCTTACGCCCGCTAACGCAACACCAACCCAATGCGTGCTTAGAGCTCTATCCGGCAGGTGCACGCTGGTTTAGTGCAGCACAACAGCAATCATGGGCATTTGCGTCTGCTGCTACCAACGCTTTACCTGATCGCAGTCAATGGCAGGCATTCCGTATTCAACAAAGCAGTGAACTACGCGACTTATGGTTTAGCGATGCCGGACAAGTCGACATTCAAGCAGATCTTGCCTACCATTCGCTGCCTAATAACTTCTTCAGCTTACTGTATCGGGATCTGGGTGAAAGCCAAAAGACGGCGGCCTCCGATTACCAAGACTGCATGGCAAAAATAGTGACACCGGAATCATTGTGAGCAAAATTTCGCATCATCAACTTCGTATCATTGGCGGCGAATGGCGTTCTCGTCGTTTACGCTTTCCTGCAATCGATGGTCTACGCCCAACGATGGATCGCGTGCGCGAAACCGTGTTCAATTGGTTGCAACATGACGTAGAGGGCTGTCGCGTATTGGACGCCTTTGCAGGTAGCGGTGCACTTGGATTCGAAGCGCTATCGCGTGGCGCAAAAGAAGTTATTTTTTTAGAGAAGCACCCTGCAGCCGCAGTGCAATTGAAAGAAAACTTACAGACCTTAGGCGCTAGCAATGCGCAGGTATGGGCTGGCGACGCCTTGCTGTGGCTAACGCAGAATCCAGAACCCTTTGATCTGGTATTTCTTGACCCCCCTTTCGGTAAAAACCTATTACAACCGGCGCTCGATAGCCTGCAGCTCTTGCCCGGCGCGTTAATCTACGTAGAGCATGAAGCGACACTGAAACCGCAATTCCCTGACCAATGGCAGGAATTGAAATGTAAAAACACCAAGGAATTTTACTTTCGCTTGTTTGAAGTCGAGGAGCACTAAGCGATTAAGTGCTACGGTAAATTGAGCGTTACACAAGCGCCTTTCTTGGCGTTGTTGCTCAGCACTACAGAAGTGCCCAAAGCGGGCGCTTTATGATGATCGACAATTAGCTTCACAAAATATAAACCCAAGCCGGTGCCATCAGTATGGCTGGAGACTTCATCGGCAGTCTCGCCTTGGCTGTCCAACATACTTTTAGAAAATCCAGGTCCATTATCTATCACTTGGATACGCACCCCGCCAGATGCCTGATCAATCTCTTCACCTTTCAGTGTAACCGTCGTAGCTCCGGCTTGGACGCTATTAGTAATAAGGGTCATCAAAGCGAGGTGAATTAAGTTTTCGTTGTAAAAGCCCTGACAGTCTTCGCCAATTTCATTAATTAATCGTACGCTTGGAAATTGGATCAACGAGGCCTCGATGGCATCGTTAGCACTATCTCTAAGCCAAGCATCGTCCATAGGAAATGGACGATTTTGACCAAGACGAAATAGGATCACCAGTTGCAGAGCATCATTCTTCAGCCGATTAGTGCGTTGTAAAATAGGTTCAATAATACTGCGGTATTGAGCAGGCAATTGCTCTAGTGCTAATTGCTCTTCGTCCATCAAAGACTGCAGCTGGTTTTTCACATCGTGGATAACCGCCGCGGCTAATTGTTCGAACTTCATAATTCCCCCGCCCTGAACGCTATACGCCAGCAGCTCGCTTTAAGCGGATACAGGTGGTCTTTAGTCGGTCATAACGATCATAGCGCTCATCCAAATGACCAACTGTCCCAATACGTTTAAAAAGTGCGTAACAATCTTTTAACTGACGTATATCTAACTCACTGCGTTCAATATGACTGACCTTGGCCTGAATCGCATTAAGTAACACGCTAACGCCAACTTCATCGTATTTCACCGCTTGATCAAACACGGCGATGGCTTCAACCAACTTACCTTGCTCATACAAGGACACACCTTCAGCATTTAACTTGGCGGTATGTTCTCGAATCGTCATTGCATTGAGCTTATCTTCTAATGCACGTAATTTATCCAACGCATTTTGAGCCAGATTGCTCGCCTGTGAGTCGCGCATGGTATTTATCAAATCTTTAGCTTTGATGTGCTCCCCAACATCAATAAAGGCTTCTGTCATTTGCAACTGTTGATCTGGAGTCGGCGCTTGAATTCGCGCAAGTAAACTCTCAGCTCGATCCGCCGCCCCTTTGGCTTTGTCGCTTTCAGCAACCGCCACGTACGTTTTACTCTCAACAATGCTGGTATCGAACATTATCGAAACATGACCCGAGTACTCTTGACGTAACTCATCAATTGCACGCAATGCTTTATTACGCAGATTGATGTTGTCTCGTGTTTTCTCGGCACTCAGACCGTGTTGTAGTTCGCGGGCAAATTGCAGGTAATTACCTGACGTTTTATAACAGGAGTGACGACCCAATCGGATCGACTGCTCAAAAGCCGCTTCGGCTATTTTGTGGTCACCATTTTGCGACGCTAAATAGCCAAGCTCCATTTGCCGCAATACCGCCCGTGGCGAGATTGCAGTCGCCAGTTCTAACTGCTCCTGAGCTTCTTCTGGTTTACCGAGCGCTAACAAAATACGTGCAGCCCAATCATGGCATTGCACATACATGGGGTAGTCAACCAAGGTTTGTCGTATCAACGCAAGTGCGCCGAGAGAGTCACCCAAATAATGCATACAGATGGCTTGGCCTAAGCGCGCCCATGACACCATGCGAGTATTGAGCGGTTGCGAATACACATGCAGCGCTTCTTCATAGCGCTCTTCGCGCATGTACAACTTGCCCAGAATACGCGACACCGGCAGCAATAAACGTGGCTTACTTTCCAGCAAGAAGTTCGCTATTTCAATGGCTTGATTAATGTCACCATTATCAATCGCTTCATTGATAGGACGCAGCTCTTCTTTGGTGTGAAAAATACGTTTTAAGCGCTCGCGCAACATGCTGAGAGTAAATGGCTTGGTGATATAGGCATCCGGTTCATATTCCAATGCGCCCATTACGCGTTCGACCGCATTTTCACCAGTAACCAATATGAATTGTGCCGTTGCCTTTAAGCGATTGGAGAAACGCGCTTCTTCCAATATTTGCTGACCATCTTTGCCTTTACCTAGATTGTAGTCAGACAGCACAAGGTCATAATCATTCTCTAGAATCAACTCCATAGCCTCGCGGCCATCGGTGGCGGTATCTATCCGCTGCGCACCAATAATGCCCATCATATTCTTTAGAGACGATCTGGCTTGCACTAGATCGTCGACAATGAGAATACGTTTAGTGCTGAGTGAATTTTCAAGATTGAGCATATTAAGGCCATGTTTTTATTCAAATTCAGTGTAGCAGAGCTATGGCAGACTACCGGAGGGAATGGAAACTGTGTCATACCTTGCGCATTTGTCACTAAACCGTAAACTTCCATCTCCTGCTAAAGAGGCATGCTCGTGAAAAATATAATTGGTTACTTAATGATCGCCGTGATCAAGCTGCTCGGACGAGTATCACTACCCACGGCTCAGAAGATTGGTCGTCGAGTCGGGATCTATCTTTGGGGGCGTCGCACTCGTGCCCGCGAAGTTGCACGCGTGAACTTAGGCTTGGTATACCCGAACAAGTCGGCTGAAGAGCGTGATCTGTTAGTGCAAGAAACCCTAATTCAAAATGGCATGATCGGCGCCGAAATGGGCCCTATGTGGGGTTATGAAACGGCCAAAGGATTAGCACTGATTCGTACGGTATACGGAGAGGAATTGGTCGAAGCAGGTATCAAAGATAAGCGCGGGTTACTGATATTAGCTCCACATTTGGGCAACTGGGAAATTCTGAACAATTACATTTCCAGCAAGTGCCCTGTCACTATCATGTACCGTCCAGCTAAAAGCCCAGTTTTTAATGAGTGGATGGTGGAGCGCCGAGAAACCGTTGGCTGTAAGCTTGTTCCTACCACCAGAGACGGCGTTGCGGCCTTGTTTTCTGTGTTAGAACAAGGTGGCACAGTCGGCTTCTTACCTGATCAAGAACCCCGCCTAAAAAGCGGAGTATTCGCGCCTTTTATGGGAATAGAAACCCTGACACCCAAATTGCCGTATGAAATGATTCAAAAAACGGGGGCACAGGTGATCTACGCGTTTGCCAAGCGACTCCCTAATGCCGAAGGCTTTGATTTGTATTTTACCGCTGCGGAAGACGGTATTTACTCCGACGATGCCCGCACCTGCGCCACATCAATGAACCAATCTATCGAAGAGTTAATCAAGATAGCACCAGCTCAGTATCAATGGACTTACAAACGCTTTAAACGTCGGCCCGAAGGGCAAAAGAATCCCTATTCGGAAGCAAAAGTACCGTAACAATCCAACTCGATACCAGCAAGCGCTTAGCGCTTTGCTGGTAACACTCCCGCAAACCGCGCAATCCAATAATCAATGCTGGTGTAGCGGCCACCACCATTAGTAATCAACACCAACAACATAAGTGCATAAGTAGCGGCGAATTCAATACCGTTATTTAAAATCACCACGCTACCACGACCCGTTAACCAATCGTAATTGCCGTATTCTTGCAGAATATCTTTGGCGCGGCTTAAACGCTCTCCTGCCTCAAGTACGCGATCATTTGCCAACCAACTACTACCATCAGCAATCGCCAACCATCCATTTTCCCAATGCACTGAAAACGCAGCAACCAGCATGGTGAATAGCAAAGGAATACTCACCCAGCGTGTAGCAAGGCCAACCACCAATAAAGCCCCGCCAATTAATTCTGTACCCGTTGCCAGCGCCGCCATTAATTCAGGAAAAGGCAAGCCCAACCCCCAATCTGGATTACCGAACCACGCTGCTGTATCGGAAAAATGCGACAGCTTATTCCATCCTGCCTGCATCATAATCGGTGCAAGATACAAGCGCAGTAGCAATGGCGGCAAGCCATCTAGGTACTGTAAACGCTGTCCAACCGCTTGGATATGACGGTACTGCTCAACCAAAAAACTCATAGATATTCCTTATCAATGACGCACAGAGGCAAGCTCCGTGCGTCATCATTGTCTAAGCCAAATGCTCAATTATTTAGCAGCGCCACACTTACCTTCGCCGCACTTACCTTCCTTCTTTGCTTTGTCGCCGCCACATTTGCCTTCGGCTTCTGATTTACCGCCACACTTGCCTTCGGCTTCTGATTTACCGCCGCATTTGCCTTCAGCTTCTGACTTAGCGCCGCATTTGCCTTCAGCTTCTGACTTACCGCCGCATTTGCCTTCAGCTTCTGACTTACCGCCACACTTGCCTTCCATACCGGCTTTTTCAGCCACCTGATAACCTGCCGATAAGGCTTGTGAGGCAAATGGATTTTCTGCAGCAAATGATGCGGCAGAAGCACCAAGAAGAACAGCTGCAGACAATGAAGCGGTTAAAGCAGACGTTAGGGTGCTAGTATTTTTTTTCATGATCAGACTCTCTATTCAGATTAAGTGGCCAGACGCACTAGGCGTATTTAGGTTCTGGTATTTACTTAATCGCAATCGCTCGACGTTTCTTACAGATTTTTCTATTTTTTTTCTTCCGGCTTATCAGAGCTATCTTTAGTTGCTCGAATAATCGTACGCAGTTGCTGCACTTGCTGACCAAATTGACGGCAGCCGGAGCAGATCAGAAGATGCACTTTCAGCTCTGCTTGCTCCTTTAACTTTAGCTTTCGTTCCATACCGACGGATAAAAGCTGAGTGGCTTGTTCGCAATTCATCATGATCTTTTCTCTCCAGCCTTGACCCAGCTATCTTCTAAACATTCACGTAAACGTAAACGTGCACGGTATAGCAACACATGAAGGTTGCTGGTACTTAACTGCAGGGCAGCGCAAATCTCGTCGCTATCCAGTTCAATAAATTCGCGCATCATAAATACTCGACCTTGCTCCGGCGGCAATCCAGCTAAACACGTATCAAACACTCGCCAAAATTGCTCATCATGAACCATTCGATCAGCATCTCCCCAGCGCTGCGGCTTTGCATCCGCATGCCAATGGCCACGATCATCAAACAATTCGTTATTAAATATTTGGTCGTCTGAATGACCACAATTCTTACACTCATCTAATGAGTCTTGCTGTGGCTCACGGTATTGGCGACGTAGATGGTCGGTTATTTTGTGTTTTAGGATGGCAAAGACCCAAGTCTTTAAGTTCGCTTGGCGAGTAAAGGAAGCCGCATTTTTTAAAGCGCCGGCAAGCGCTTCTTGCACAATGTCTTCAGCAGCGAAATCATTAGCTAATTGCAGCCGAGTAAACGCCAGCATCTGCTGACGTAACTCACCAACTTCGCGCTCACTCACCTGCAAAAAATCATCCGTCACCCGAGCTCTCCAACAAGTAAGTTGGCATCAGACACCGAACAAGCCATAAAAGTCACCCTCGATAACTGGCGAATTCGATTAACGCAGTAGCAACAGGGGAATTTGGCTTTCGCTTACCATTTTGCGCGTATGACTACCCACAAAAAACTGACGAATACGAGAATGACCGTAAGCACCCATCACCATCAACCCGATGTCGTGCTGCACTTGATAAGCCGCTAAAGCCGATTGTACGTCGCCGCTTAAACGCGCCACAGTAACCTCAAAGTCGCGACTACGCAGCAAGGATGCGGCAGACTCTAATTTTTGCTGATGCGCTTCATCATCGTGCCCCACCATAACAAGGTGACACGGCAAACCCACAAGCACGGTGCTGTTGGCATAAGCATCTAAGGCTCGTTGTGCTGTTTCACTACCATCGAAAGCCACCATAAATGATTGCGGCGCTTTAAAATCGTTCATCGCTACTAAAATGGGCTTGTGCAAACTACGAATCACATCATCCAGATGACTACCAATCGTGTGCGCTAACGGCTTATGACTATTGCCTTGGCGCCCTATTACCAGCAGACGAATATCATCTTGGCCTTCTATTAAAGTATTCAACAAGTGGCCATGGCGCTGCTGTTTAGTGACTGCGATCGCACCATCGGCCTTACTGCGTATTTCAGCGTCGTCTAATAAGTCGCGACCATGCTCAAGCGCCAATTTATTACGCTTTTCATCTAACTCTGCTAGTTCCAACAGCAGATTTTCACGACTACCTAAACCGATATTACCGGCTAGCGTGGCTGCCGCTGGCACATCGTTTTTTTCCAATACATGCAATAACTTCAGTGGCGCCTGCGCACGTTGGCTTGCCCACGCAGCCGCATCACACACAGCACCCGACATTACCGATCCATCAATACACGCTACGATCTGAGTCATTATTGTTATCCTTGTTATTTAAGCGGTAGCCACGACTTAGTGGCCAGCTAACAGCTTTTCTACTTCTTCTGGTTTGTCGTGTACACCAAATCGATCAACAATCGTGGCACTGGCTTCATTTAAACCAATTAGCTCAACATCCGCACCTTCGCGACGGAACTTGATCACCACTTTATCCAGTGCTGATACTGACGTGATATCCCAAAAATGCGCATGCGTTAAATCAATCGTTACGCGGGTAATCACTTCACGGAAATCAAACGACTTAGCGAACGCATCTGATGAAGCAAAGAAAACTTGCCCGACCACGCGATAAACACGTTCGTCGGCATTAACTTGCTCCTGTTTAACCACCATAAAGCGGCCAATTTTATTGGCGAAAAACAGTGAGGCCAATAACACACCCACCAGTACACCTAATGCTAAGTTGTGAGTCGCGACCACCACAACAACCGTTGAAATCATCACGATATTGGTCGATAACGGATGTTGTTTTAGATTACGGAAAGATTCCCAAGAGAAGGTACCGATCGACACCATAATCATAACCGCTACTAAAGCAGCCATTGGAATCTGGCCGATCCACTCATCTAAGAACACCACCATAATGAGCAATAAGAAACCTGCAAAAAAGGTTGATAAACGCCCACGACCACCAGACTTAACGTTAATAATCGACTGCCCAATCATAGCGCAGCCCGCCATCCCGCCAAGTAATGACGAACCAATATTGGCAACACCTTGCCCCTTACACTCACGGTTTTTATCACTTTCAGTGTCGGTTAATTCATCAACAATCGTCGCCGTCATCATAGACTCCAGCAAACCGACAGCCGCTAGCGCGACAGAATACGGTAGGATAATCCACAAGGTTTCCAGCGTCAGCGGTACATCTGGCCATAAAAAGATCGGCAAGGTATCGGGTAACTCGCCCATATCTGCAACCGTGCGCACGTCAATTCCCCAGATCATAGCAATCGCAGTAATAACCAAAATACAAACCAGCGGTGACGGCAACCAGCTTCCGATCTTAGGTACGTATGGGAACAAATAGATGATGGCCAATCCACCCGCCGTCATGGCATAGACGTGCCAAGTAACATCGGTAAGCTCAGGCAGCTGCGCCATAAAGATCAAAATCGCCAGCGCATTCACGAAGCCGGTAACCACAGAACGCGAGACAAAGCGCATTAAATCGCCCAGCTTTAAATAGCCCGCCAGAATTTGAATAACCCCCGTCAACAAGGATGCAGCCAACAAATACTCTAAGCCATGATCCTTAACTAAAGTCACCATCAACAAAGACATCGCACCAGTAGCCGCCGAAATCATACCTGGACGACCACCAACAAAAGAGATGATGACCGCGATACAGAATGACGCGTACAAACCAACTTTAGGATCGACACCGGCAATAATAGAGAAGGCTATAGCCTCAGGAATCAAAGCCAGCGCAACCACAGTGCCGGCCAATAAATCACCGCGAATATTGGCAAGCCAATCGCGTTTGATACTGTTTAACATGACGTGAGTAACCTAAATGACAAGCAACCAAACGCAATGCAGTGCGCTGGCAACAAGATTACGCCCACTGAGGGCAAGGATTCGCTATAGAGCGGCATTATACGGGGGTGAGTAGGTATGACAACCAATCCCCCCAGTGTACGAAAGCGGTCGTACTTAACTACGCCAAAACGTTGGACTGAGCAGCACCAACAAGGTAAAAATTTCCAAACGGCCTAACAACATGGTTAATGCCAATAGCCATTTAGCGGTATCGCTGATCCCCCCATAGTGAACAGCAACGTCACCTAAACCTGGACCTAAGTTATTCAAGCACGAACCTACCGCTGAGAAGGCGGTGACTTGATCCAAGCCAGTGGCCATAAGCGCTAACATCATCACCATAAAAGTAACAACATAGAGAGCAAAGAAGCCCCAAACCGATTCTAAAATACGATCACTGACCGGCATGCGGCCTAACTTCACTGGAATAATCGCATTCGGGTGAATCAAACGACGGATTTCACGCACACCCTGTTTGTACACCAGAAGCACACGGATAACCTTCATACCGCCTCCGGTTGAACCCGCGCAGCCACCGATAAATGCTGCCATGAACAACATCACGGGTAAAAATACCGGCCAGCCAGAGAAGTCGGCAGTGGCAAATCCAGCGGTTGTAGCGACGGATACCATCTCAAAAATGCCATACCGAATCGATTCGGTAATGCCATAGGTATCGGTAAGCCAGAGTGCGGTAATAGTAATGATGATTCCACCGATAATAATGAAGGTGAAAAAACGAACCTCAGAATCACGCCAGTAGTGCGTAATCGAGCGATTACGCCACGCATAAAAGTGCAGAGAGAAGTTTAGCGCCGCTACCAGCATAAAAAATACTGCGATCATTTCGATTAGTGGGCTATCAAAATGCCCCATTGAGGCGTCGTAAGTAGAGAAACCACCAATGCCAACCGTAGAAAAACTATGAGCGATGGCATCAAAGGTATTCATACCCGCGAGCCAATAAGCCAATGCACATGCGATGGTTAACGACAAATAGATATACCACAGAGCTTTAGCCGTCTCGGTAATACGTGGCGTCAGTTTCGAGTCCTTCAGTGGCCCAGGCATTTCTGCGCGGAATAACTGCATACCACCAATGCCTAACATCGGCAGAATGGCAACGGCCAATACGATAATCCCCATACCACCGAGCCATTGCAGCTGTTGGCGATACCAAAGAATCGATTTTGGCAGGTATTCAAGCCCTGTCATTACCGTCGCACCAGTCGTAGTCCAACCGGAAAGCGACTCAAAAAACGCGTCGGCAAAGCTTAAACCGGGATCTTCAGCCAAGATAAAGGGCAAGGTACCCGCTAAGCCTAAGGTGAACCAGAATAAAGCGGCAATTAAAAAGCCATCACGGGTACGTAATTCTTGGCGCACAAAGCGTACCGGCATCCAAGATAAAAAACCGATGCCGAAAATAAGCCCCATTGCCATAGAGAAGGCTTGTGTCGCGCCATCGTTGTACCACATCGACACCAAAATCGGCGGCAACATGGTCAAACTGAAGAGCATCAAGAAAATGCCAAGAACGCGCGCTATAACAGTCAAGTGCATGCCATCGTATCCTAGAAGAAGCCAAGACCGACTTGGAACAAGCGCTCAACATCCGAGATATGACGCTTATTCATCACGAACAAGATCACATGGTCGTTTGATTCCACAACCACATCCGACGTGGCCATAATAACTTCTTCACCACGCACAATTGCACCAATGGTCGTACCCGGTGGCAAACTAATATCTTTAATCCGCCGCCCAACCACTTTAGATGAGTGGCTATCGCCATGGGCAATCGCTTCAATGGCTTCTGCAGCACCGCGACGTAATGAGTGAACATTAACTACATCACCTCGGCGCACATGAGTAAGCAAACTACCAATCGTTGCTTGCTGAGGCGAAATAGCAACGTCGATCATGCCTCCCTGCACTAAATCGACATAAGCCGCTTTGTTAATCAGAGTCATGACCTTGCGCGCACCCAAGCGTTTCGCCAGTAAAGACGACATGATATTCACTTCATCGTCGTTGGTCAGAGCACAAAAGACGTCGGTATTCTCGATATTTTCTTCTTCCAGCAACGCCTTATCGGTAGCACTACCCAATAACACCACCGTGCTGGTTAGGTTCTCACTCAAATAGCGGGCACGTTCTTCATCGTGCTCAATCAACTTCATTTTGTAATCTTTTTCGAGCGTCTTAGCGAGGCGATAACCAATGTTACCGCCACCAGCGATCATGACGCGCTTGTACGAATCTTCCGCACGACGAAGCTCGTTCATTACCTTTTTTATGTGCGCACGCGCAGCAACGAAGAAGACCTCATCATCGGCCTCGATCACAGTATCGCCGGTAGGCTCAATCGCCTTATTGCGGCGGAATACCGCAGCTACTCGTGCGTCGATATTCGGTAAGTGATCTTTCAGCGTATGAATGGCTTGACCCACCAGTGGCCCGCCGTAATAGGCTTTTACGGCCACTAACTGCACGCGTTCATCAGCAAAGTCGAGTACCTGCAATGCACCTGGGTACTGCAGTAAACGGCTGATGTAGTTAGTAACGACTTGCTCTGGCGAAATCAAAACGTCGATTGGGAAGGCATCATTCTTAAACAACTCAGGTTGTTTAAGGTAAGCATTCGAGCGAATACGACTGATCTTGGTCGGTGTACGGAACAAGGTGTAAGCAATCTGACAGGCCACCATGTTGGTTTCGTCAGAGTTAGTGACCGCTACCAACATATCAGCATCATCCGCCCCAGCATCACGCATCACCTGTGGATACGAGCCATGGCCGTATACGGTTTTGATATCAATACGATCCGCTAACTCACGCAACCGCACCTGATCGGTATCAATCACGGTAATGTCGTTTTGTTCATTGGCTAAGTTTTCTGCCAATGTGCCGCCTACCTGGCCGGCTCCCAAAATAATGATTTTCATACGATTCCCAAGCCTTTGCGGCCCGATTTATGAATTATCAAGTAACAATCACTTATGCTTTTGCAGCCTTTTGCTTAACTAACAAGGCGTAGTAAAAACCGTCATGCCCCAAACGCTGTGGAAACAGCTGACGCCCGGCATTACAGGCCGTTCCCCAGTCTTTGTCCAGCGTTGTTAGTGTTACATCGGCATTCGCAGCAACAAATCGACGAATTTGCTCGCTGTTCTCTTCTGGCATCACCGAGCAAGTGGCATATAACAAACGGCCACCGGGCTTGAGCATTGCCCATGCGCTGGCTAGTACCGCCTGCTGCACCAATGCCAATTGCTCAATGTCTTCACGGCGACGCAGCAACTTAATATCAGGATGACGACGAATCACACCAGTAGCTGAGCAAGGCACATCTAACAAAATGGCATCGTATTGCTGACCATCCCACCATGACTCTATCGCACACATATCACCGCAGACGACATTAGCGCTGAGTTGTAAGCGCGCTAAATTTTCGTGCACACGCGGCAAACGCTTTTCTTCTAGGTCAACCGCCGTCACGTCTGCATTGGCGTATTCCAGAATATGGCAAGTCTTCCCCCCCGGAGCGGCACAGGCATCAAGAATACGTTCACCATCTTGCGGAGCCAATATCGACGCTGCTAGCTGAGCAGCTTCGTCTTGCACACTGAAATCACCGTCCGCAAAACCCGGTAATGCGGTCACATCACAGCTCTCGACTAAATAAATTCCGTCGGCTGAGTACGGGGCTGAGCTGGCTTCGATACCGGCGTCCTGCAAACGCTGCAAATACTGATCACGGCTGCCGTGACGACGATTAACTCGCAAACATAGCGGTGGGCGTTCGTTATTTTCAGTAAGAATGTTTTGCCATTGCTCAGGCCAAGCTTTGGTCAGCATTTTCACTAACCACTTAGGATGGCTAGTTGCAGTAACGGGATTGTCGTCCAGTGGTGGGCGCAGCTCTTCATACTCGCGCGCATAGCGGCGCAAGCAGGCGTTAACTACCGATTTAGCGTAGCCCTTGCCTAACTCTTCACAACTCTCAACCGTGGCGTGCACGGCCGCGTGAGGCGCTTTTTTCTGAATTTCGAGCTGATATAAACCAACAATCATCAGAGCGTGCAGATCTTGATCTTCTTCGCCAAACGGACGTTTCAGCAGCATTTTAGTAATGGCGTTCAAACGAAAGTAATGCCGGCAGCTGCCGAGTGCTAAGTCGCGTAAAAAGCCACGATCAGCAGCGTCCACGCGCGCTTCTAATGGAGGCAATAGCTGATTCAACGACTGCCCTTGCATTACTCCCAATACCGCATGAATAGCAGCAACGCGAGCGCTCAATACGGTTGTCGACTTGCTTTCAGCCTTCGACCAAGGCGAGTGATCGCCGCTCAAAGGTCAGCCGCCAATACATACAAAGGCTGAAATAACTTAGGTTGGCCGTTAATTACATCGGCTACCGACATAGCTTTTTTGCCCGCCAACTGCACTTGCGTTAAGCGCAAAGTCCCTTCACCACAGGCAACATCAATGCCTTCGTTAGCAACGCTGGCAATGGTTCCGGGTTGTAGAGTTGTCATAGAGTCTCGTGCTTCAGCAGCTAACACCCGAATACGCTCGTCGCCAAGCAGGGTATAGGCCATAGGAAAAGGGTTAAACGCACGAATGCGCAATGCGAGGGTTTCGGCCGATTGCGACCAATCTATCAAGGCTTCTTGTTTACTCAGCTTGTGGGCATAACAAGCAAGTCCATTATTCTGTACTTCAGGCTTTAATGTGCCGGCTTCAACATCCGCTAATACCGCCAGCATTGACTTAGGCCCCAGCTGCGCCAATCTATCGTGCAAACTACCACCGGTATCCGTAGCAAAAATTCCGGTCGTGATTTTCGCCAGCATATCGCCGGTATCTAGGCCCGCATTCATTTGCATGATGGTAATGCCGGTGACTTTATCACCCGCTTCGATGCAGCGTTGAATGGGTGCAGCACCACGCCAGCGTGGCAGCAAGGAGGCATGCACATTCAAACAGCCGTACTTCGGCGCATCCAGTACCGCTTGTGGCAGTAACAACCCATAGGCAACCACGACCATCACATCCGCATTAAGCGCTCGCAGATCGGCGATATCGGCTTCTTGTTTGAAATTTAACGGCTGATAAACAGCGATATCATGCTCAAGGGCGACTTGCTTCACCGGGCTTGGCTGTAATTTTTTACCGCGCCCTGCTGGGCGATCTGGCTGACTATAAACGGCCACAACTTCGTGTTCAGAAGCAACGAGCGCACGTAAATGATCAGCGGCAAAATCCGGCGTACCGGCAAAAACAATTCGTAATGGCATGGTTTAGCGTTTTCCCTGACGGGCTTCGAGTTTGTGCTTCTTTTCGAGCTTATCTTTGATGCGATTGCGCTTGAGAGGCGAAATATAATCGACCATCAACTTACCTTCGAGATGGTCAATTTCGTGTTGAATGCATACCGCCAGAAGACCGCGACATTCCATTTCAAAGGCGTCGCCATTGCGATCAAATGCTTTCACTAAACAATGCTCAACCCGTGTCACATCTTCGTAAAAGCCTGGCACAGAGAGACAACCTTCCTGCATAGTCTCCATTTCACCCTCTAAAACCGTTATTTCAGGGTTAATAAAGACCAACGGCTCGGTTTTCTCTTCCGACACGTCGATGGTAATGATACGTTCGTGGATATCAACCTGAGATGCAGCGAGGCCAATGCCCGGTGCATCGTACATGGTTTCGAACATATCATCGACAATGCGATGAATGCGGTTGTCGAACTCTGTTACCGGCTTGGCAACGGTACGCAAACGTTGGTCTGGATATTCAAGTATTTCAAGTATGGCCATAAGAGATATGCTGTGCTTATAGAACAAAGTGGTTGTGACTTGCTAAGATTGCTGCCATGCAGCGATACTCAGAACATATAAATCACCCGATACGCCAATAATAAAGGGAATACAGGATGAGCAAAACCATCAAACGCCTTCTAATTGCTGGTTTGATGTGTCTTTCGACCACAGCCATAGCGTTAGACCTGAAAACGGACGCTCCTCAGCGCTACACAGTTCAGAAGGGCGACACCCTTTGGGACATCTCCGAACGCTTTACCGATGAAGCTTGGCAGTGGCCCGAGATTTGGTATCTCAACCCGCAAATCGAGAATCCTCACCTTATCTATCCAGGCGATGAAATCGGTCTCATTACGGTCGGCGGTCAACAACGCGTTGGTGTAACCCAACGTGGTGATACTAGCCGCACAGTGAAGCTATCTCCTGGCGACGTCAAACTCATGGCAACCGCCCGTGTAGAGCCCATAGAATCTGCAATCCCAGCCATTCCAATGGATGCAATTCGCGGCTTTCTACGCAACCACCGCGTAGTTGATCCAGCAGAATTAGCAGCGGCTCCACACGTTATTTCTGGCGTAGATGAGCACTTATTGATGGGCGCGGGCTCTGCTATTTATGCCCGCGGCAAAGTCGATCAAGTCGCTTCTGCATACAGCATTTTCCGTAAAGGTCAGGTCTATAAAGATCCTGAAACCGACGAAATTTTAGGTCTGGAAGCTACCGATATTGGTTTAGGTCGTGTTACTAAAACCGAAGGCGACATCATGACCTTGATGCTAGAAAAAACCAATCAACAAGTCGCCGTTGGTGACCGCTTATTAGAAACTGAGGATCGCTCTCTGGCTTCGAGCTTCATTCCCAAGGCTCCCGCACAAGAAGTAATCGGCACCATTCTAGCCGTTTCCGGTGGCGTGTCGCAGGTTGGCCAATACGACGTGGTTGTTTTAAACCGCGGCAAACGTGATGGTTTAGAGCAAGGTTCGGTTCTACTGATCGAAAAAGCAGGTGTCATGGTTTACGACCGTGAAGCGAAAGAAAAAGTACGTCTGCCACGCGAAGAAGCAGGCAGCATGATGGTATTCCGCGTGTTCGACAAAATGTCATATGCGTTAATTATGCGTGCGGTTCGTCCTCTGCGTGTTGGTGACATGTTCAATTCACCCAAACAGTAAAAAATATGAAATTTGGAGAACATCATGCTCATGGATGAGCTGTTAACGGATGAACTCATCTCTGCGTGGTGGCGACTGCGACAACTGCCCGGTTTTGGCACCGTCACCACCAATGAACTCCTAGATCAACTCGGTAGTCCACGCGCCCTATTACGCTGCGACCGTCAACAGTTACGCTCCTTGGGATTAAGCGATACAGCGATTGAACGCTGGCAATTCGATGAGAGCCTAAGTAACGGCCTAGATAACCTATTAAACTGGCGCCGCCAAAGCGGTAGTGGTGTACTCATGGTGGGTACGAAAGACTATCCAGAGGCGTTAGCTAGCTTGAGAGACGCTCCCACCTTTTTATATTACAGCGGTAATGTTCAAGCGCTGCAGCGTCCCATGATTGCGATGGTGGGCAGCCGACACCCAACCCCCTATGGACGCCAATGGGCACGGGAGTGCGCTGCGGAACTTGCAGCTTCTGGGATTACAGTGGTGAGTGGTCTGGCTTTAGGTATCGACGGCGAAGCTCATGAAGGCGCAGTAAGGCGCGGAAGTACCATTGCCGTTCTGGGCAGCGGTCCAGATCAAATCTATCCGGCACGTCACCTTGGTTTAGCCCATCGCATCTGCGATCAAGGCATCTTGTTATCCGAGTTTGCTCCGGGGGTTACACCGCAAGCTCGTCACTTTCCATCACGTAATCGCATCATCAGCGGCATGACGCTAGCAACCATTGTGGTCGAAGCCGACATTAAAAGTGGCACTATGATCACCGCACGCTTAGCCGCAGAGCAAGGACGTGAAGTATTTGCTTTACCCGGCGTGGTCAGCAATCCATTGAGTCGCGGCCCACACCAGCTTATTCGTGAAGGCGCCGCTCTCATTGAGAACGCAAATGACGTGCTGGGTGAACTTGGGCTAGATATTCCCGCCCCACAAACAAACGCGGAACAACAAAGCCTTGAGCTAGAGTCCCCTTTATTTGAAAACGATCAAGCCAACACTGAGTTTGTAGAAACCGAAACTATTACGTTACGCGAAGCGTTACGAGTTAAATCACCAGCGCCGAAGGCCAAACCCAAAGCGCCTCGTGTCGCAGAGTCGGTCGATGTAACGAGTAACAGCCAAAACGCAGCAGAAGTACCCGAATTAGTGACCTGCATTGATTACACTACTACCAGCATTGATCTTATTGCCATACGCTCGAATCTGCAGATGGCACGCTTACTGCCCGAATTATTACAATTAGAACTCGATGGTTGGTTACAGCAACAGCCCGGCGGCTACGCCAGAATCAAATAAAGAAACAACTTCACCTGCCACTTACACCGCAGCTCTTGTTGAAATTCAGTCCTTGTTGTACGGTTCTGCCCCTGATCAATTCCCTAAGTATTTTGAGTAACTTCCTTGAACAGTTGGCACATTCAACAAGCCATACGCTGCGTGCGTTTAGGCGGCGTTTTAGCGTATCCCACTGAAGCGGTATGGGGTTTAGGTTGCGATCCGCGCAATGCTAAGGCCGTACGCAAAATTTTAACGATGAAATCACGCCCAGAGCATAAAGGCTTAGTGCTAGTAGGCTCTTCATTGGATCAATTTGACGATTGGATTAAACCGCTATCACCAGCAGACCTTGCTCAAGTACAAGCGACTTGGCCAGGGCCAACAACTTGGGTACTGCCATGTGTCGACAGTGTCCCAGTTTGGCTGCGTGGGCACCACGAAAGTCTTGCCATTCGTGTCACTGATCATCCATTAGTCAAAACCTTGTGCGCTACAATCGGCCCCTTGGTATCGACATCGGCGAATCCTGCTGGGAAAGAACCGGCAAGATCCGCTCTGCGAGTACGCCAGTACTTTGCCCAGCAGCCTGATTACATTTTACAAGGCGCTTTAGGTGGCAGAGATAAACCTTCGGAGATTCGAACTCTCGATGGCAAACGCCTACGCTGAACCAAGTTTGTGCAAGCGAGTCGAACAGCCGCCTATTCGCGGCTGGCAGAGCGAATTAATTTTTATGGTGATCGCTAAAACCGAACACCAATGAACTGGAGAAATGAATGAGTCAGCCTCAGCACGGTTGTGATATTGCCGCCGTAAAAACCTTTTTACTGGATCTTCAAGATCGTATTTGCAGCGCAATCGAGCAAGCTGATGGGCAAGCAACCTTCGTTGAAGACACTTGGGATCGAGAACAGGCAGAAAGTCCGCTAGGCCTCACCGGTGGCGGTCGTACTCGCGTAATGATCGAAGGTGCTGTGGTCGAAAAGGGTGGCGTTAACTTCTCCCATGTTCGAGGGGCCACGCTCCCTGCATCCGCTACTGCGAACCGACCTGAATTGGCCGGACGTAGCTTTCAGGCATTAGGGGTGTCGCTCGTGATTCACCCGAGCAACCCTTATATTCCAACGTCACACGCTAACGTGCGATTTTTTGTTGCGGAAAAAGAAGGTGAAGAACCAGTTTGGTGGTTTGGCGGCGGCTTTGACTTAACTCCATTTTATCCCTTTGAAGAAGACGTTATTCATTGGCACCAAACTGGAAAAAAATTATGTACGCCATTCGGCGACGATGTATTTCCAAAATATAAAAAATGGTGCGACGACTATTTCTTCTTAAAGCATCGCAATGAAACTCGCGGCGTTGGGGGTTTATTTTTCGACGATTTAAATACTTGGAATAACGAATTAAATTTCGATAAAAGTTTCGAATTCATGCAGGCCGTTGGCAACGGCTATATTGATGCCTACATCCCCATTATCGAACGTCGTAAAAATATTCCATACGGTGAACGTGAACGTAAATTTCAATGTTACCGTCGCGGTCGTTATGTCGAATTTAATTTAGTTTTTGATCGCGGCACCATTTTTGGTTTGCAAACCGGTGGTCGTACCGAATCAATTTTAATGTCTATGCCTCCAGTGGCTCATTGGGATTACGATTGGCATCCCGAAGCCGGCAGCCCAGAAGCGCGTCTTTACACTGACTTTTTACCTCATAAAGAATGGGTGTAAAGGAGTAAATCATGACCGATCTTTATGCAGTAGTCGGCAACCCTATTGGCCACAGTAAATCACCGCGAATTCATTTGGAATTTGCGGCAGAAACCAAACAAGATTTATTTTACAAAGCTATTTTGGTGCCGCTGGATGGCTTCGATACTGAAGCAAAACGTTTTTTTAAACATGGCGGACTAGGAATGAATATAACCGTTCCTTTTAAAGAAGATGCCTATCGTTTTGCGGATGAATACACGCCACGAGCTCAGCGGGCACAAGCAGTTAATACGCTGAAGCGCCTTGACGATGGTCGCTTATTAGCCGACAACACCGACGGCGCCGGACTCGTACGCGATATTACCGTGAATAATAATATCGCCCTAAAAGATAAGCGTATTTTGTTATTGGGTGCTGGCGGTGCTGTACGTGGGGTTTTGCAACCGCTGCTTGCAGAACAACCCAATTGCATCGTGATCGCTAATCGTACGGTAAACAAAGCAGAGCAACTAGCCGAAGATTTTGCCGATTTAGGCAAGGTATCAGGTTTAGGATTTGCTGATGTAGACGAGCCATTTGACGTTATTATTAATGCCACCTCAGCCAGTTTGAGTGGTGAATTGCCGCCGTTAAATCCCAGCATTATTTCACCTGAAACGGTTTGCTACGACATGATGTATGGCAATAGTGCAACTGTCTTTAACCAATGGGCGACAGAGCAAGGTGCCAAACTTACGATCGATGGTTTAGGTATGTTAGTAGAACAAGCGGCCGAGGCTTTTTTTCTATGGCGCGGAGTACGTCCCAGCACAGCACACCTGATGAAAACCTTGCGCGATGAGCGTCGCACACGTTAATAACATTTAGGCTTCATTTCACTTCAAATGCGTCTATTTGGGCAAAATAGTCCAAATAGACCATCTGTAACAAATCGGTAATGCATTAGTACTAGTTTCTCTGTCATTAAAATTTAATGGAGAAGCAACAATGCAAGTATCAATTCTACGCGCGGCCTGCTTAGCGGCAACATTAGGCTTAGTAGCTTGTGGCGGCGACGATGGTAAAGACGGCAGCAATGGCCTTAATGGCTTAGACGGCACCACAACCACAGTAACTCAAGATGGTGCCCCTGGTTTAGCCGGTAACGACGGCCAAAATGGCACCGACGGTAAAAGTGCACCTCGCGACTTACAGCTTGATGTTGTCGGTCGTTATGCCAGCGGTTCTTACGGCAAAAGTGCAGCCGAAATTGTGCAATTCCACAAAAATTCAAACTCAGCAATGGCAATCAATGGCGCCGACAATCGCATCGACGTTATTAGCCTTGCCGGCTTGCCGACGGTTGCCGTAGCCAACGCCTTTAATGACAACAGCCTAAGCTCAACGCCATTTAACTTGCCGACGGAAGTTACCGTATCGGGTGACGAAGTCATTGCTTTGGGTGCGGTTGACTCCCTAAGTGTTTATGGCGATTTATTAGCGGTTGCTATGGCGTCAACCAACAAAACTGACCCGGGTGCTGTGTTGTTTTACACATTAGATGCCGCCGGTGCAGGTACCTTGCTTAAAGCGGTAAAAGTTGGCTCATTACCTGATATGGTGACCTTCACTCCAGACGGCAGCAAAGTCGTCGTTGCTAACGAAGGTGAGCCAGATACAGATTACGTCGTCGATCCTGAAGGTTCGATTTCTATTATTGCCATCACTGCAGGCGTTCCAGCGGATACCGCAACACTTATCGACTTTGACGATATGATCTTCGCTAGCGCCTTACTCGATCCTGAAGATTACGATACCGATGAAGAGCGTCGCGCATTACTGCAAGCTGAAGATGTAAAATTCGCTTCACCTGCGGGCACGACCGTTTCGCAGGATCTTGAACCTGAATACATTGCTATCTCAAGCGACAGCAAAACCGCTTACGTTACTCTGCAAGAAAACAATGCCATCGCTATTCTTAATCTGGAAAATAACGAAGTAAAAGTCCGCGGCTTAGGTTTAAAAGACTGGTCACAATACGCTCTTGATTACACAGATAAAGACGAAGTACCGCTATTCAGTAAAGTGGATAACGTATTTGGTTTATATCAGCCGGATTCAATTGCCGCTTACGAATGGAATGGTGCTACTTTCGTTGTTACAGCAAACGAAGGCGACTCGCGCGATTGGAATGCATACTCAGAAGAAGTAAGAGTAAAAGACTTAACCCTCTCTACTGAAATGGATGTCATTTATGATCAACACGGCGGTAAGAACGGTTTAGGTCGTCTAAAAGTTACCAACGCGGTGGGCGATGCTGACGAGAATGGCGAATACGAAGCCTTGTACGCTTTTGGTGCTCGCTCCTTCTCTATCTGGGATCAAAATGGCACCCAAGTATTCGACTCTGGTGATGATTTCGGTCGTATTACCGCAAGTGTTTTAGGCTCAAATTTTAACTCTGCGCATACAGAGAATAAAGGTGATAACCGTTCGGATGACAAAGGTGCAGAACCAGAAGCCATCACTACTGGCGAAATTAATGGCCGCACTTATGCCTTTATCGGTCTTGAGCGTGTTGGTGGTATTTTCGTTTATGACATCACCAACCCATTTGCTGCGACATTTGTGGCCTATACCAATAACCGTGACTTTAGCACCACGTTTGAAATGGACGACGATTTAGCCGACCCATGTGACGTTGCTGAAGGTATGGATTGTACTCAAGTGCCAAATACAGGCGACCTTGGCCCAGAAGGCATTAAATTCATCAGTGCAACGGAAAGCCCGAACGGTAATCCATTAATCGTAATCGGTAATGAAGTCAGTGGCTCGGTAACGGTTTACCAAATCATGGAGTTGTAGTTACTTCAGTGAATAATACCAAGGCAATAAAAAAAGGGCGCTGTTAGCGCCCTTTTCAATTCACTCGGGTTCAACTATCAAAAGTACCGTTGTGATAAATTTCTTGCACGTCTTCTAGATCGTTAATCAACGCAGCAAAACGCTCAAACTGGGCAACATCGTCACCAGTAATTGGATGTTCCATCGTTGGCAAATAGGTAATCTCTTCAACTTCAAAATCGATCTCAGGATTCATCTCCTGCAATGCCGTTTTGGTTTTGAAGAAATCTGTCGGCGGCACTAACACTGTGATCATGCCGTCTTCACAATCGATGTCAGAAACATCGACATCAGCCATCATCAGTGCTTCTAATGCAACTTCTTCGTCGTCGCCTGCGAATACAAACATCGCGCGATGATCGAACATGTGAGAAACCGAGCCTTGAGTACCCAGCTTAGCTTTACACTTAGAGAAGACACCGCGAATCTCACCGAAAGTACGGTTGTGGTTATCCGTTAGGGCGCTGATCAATACCATGCAGCCACCAGGCGCAATACCTTCGTACAACGCGGGGACGTAATCTTCACCGATGCCGCCCTTGGCCTTATCAATTGCTTTCTCGATTACATGCGAAGGCACCTGATCTTTCTTAGCGCGATCAATTAAGCTACGCAATGAAAGGTTGGCGGAAGGATCTGTACCACCTGCTTTCGCGATCACATAGATCTCGCGGCCATATCGGGAATAGACCTTGGTTTTTGCTCCGGCCGTCTTGGCCATTGATTCTTTACGGTTCTGGTACGCTCTGCCCATGGGAATTGCTTCTTAATGGCTATATGAAAGGGCCAGATTGTAACCGCCAAAGGCCATTCTGTCTCGCCTCAGGCACAGAAATCATCAGCAATTTCTTGCGTTAAAGCATAAAGAACTAAGTAATCTTGCGACACATTGACCTAACCCAGTTATCCCGCAGCTCTGCATCCAGTATGCTAATTTTAACCAAGCTAAGTAAAAATTGCCTGATACCGCATCCACCATTACAGGGAGAGACTCATGACTATGCTATCCAATAGCACTATCACCAAATTGGTTGGTGTGCTTATTCTTGTACTTATTGCCTATTTCCTATGGCCCACACCGCGCACGCTGCACGAAGGCCCAGCAGACTCTCTGCCCCAATTGATGTCACCAGTAACCGGGGAGCCTCTATTGACCCCTGATGTCATTGCAACCCTAACCGACTCTCCCTGTTACGACTCATTATTTTACCTAGCACAACGATATGTCAGCGACGAGAAAACCTACCAAGCGTTAGAGGCCGTCGATACCCAAATGCAAGAGCTACCCGCCTCTTACCAAATGGAAAACCCATGGAAAGGCAACATCACCGTCGATGGCCTAGTAGTTAATATGCTAACCACCTTCCGCGATTGGTGTACCTTTTTACCTAGCATCAGCGGCGACCAAGATAATGGCCTAAAGTACATTCAAAATTTTGCTTGGTATTACTATAAAAACCCGGCCGCACAAGCCTTTGTTCAGGGTTATATGCCGGATCACTTAACACCTTTAGAAACTGGCTTTAAATTTACTCGTGATTTCAGTATGCAGCGCGGGGCCTATATGAATACTCAAGCCTCCGCGGCTCTGGTGCCTGAATGGGTAGAAGATCCACGCATCGAAATTACCGACTATATTCCACCCGCAGGCGACGAATACAATTACAGCTCCTGGAATGAATTTTTTGCGCGCCAAATTAAAATTGATACCCAAAATGAAATTATTCCTAGCCGCCCTGTCACCATGCCAGAAAAAGACTATGTAGTGTCGTCGCCAACCGACTGCATTATGAACCCTTTAGTACAAGTACTCGGTGGCACAATGGAAAGTGAACGTGCCTTCATCAACAACCCATTACAAGCCGATACCGTACTCGACGTTAAAAACATCCCCATCGATTTAATTCATCTACTCGGTCACACCCCAGACGATATCAAACAAAAATTCGTCGGTGGCACAGGGCTGTCTTGCGTATTAATGCCAAATACCTATCACCACTTTCACAGCCCCGTTAGCGGCGAAGTAGTGCATGCAGAAGTCATTGAAGCCGGAACCTACGGTTACATTGACTGGCCAAACTGGGTGCCACAAGACGGTAATGTTGGTCGTGCAGGAACCGATTTCGGCCAATTCGAAGTATTTCAACGCGGTGTTGTGATTATCAAAGTGACCTATAAAAACGTCTTTGGTAACGAAATTGAAGGCTACGTCGCCTCTATTCCTGTTGGGCTAGATACGATTGGCTCGGTTGTGTTGGATGAAGATATCGTACCGGGCGCGCAAGTGAAGCGTGGCTATACTCGCCTCGGAAATTTCTTCTACGGCGGTTCGTTGAATATTTTATTATTCTCGAAAGGTTTAGCAACCGGAGCGGTGCAAACACGAATGGGCAATCAAATAACCTTATTTGATATTGGCAACGCACCTGAATAAATAATCATTTAAATGTAAAAAGCGCCGCCTATGATATTGGACGGCGCTTTTTATTTGCTATCAATTAACACTATCGTCCGTCGTAAAGTGATTCGCTCGCCCGGCTAAATATCGATCTTTAAATAGCTCAAAATAGGTCGATAAATTATCTGCACACTGGCGTTCGCCCATACGCTGTAAAATATCAATTGCCACTTCTGCTGTACCTAACTGATGCTCATGAAAGGCTTCGCGTAAGCGATAATTCGACGCTTGTGTTGGCTCAATCGCAATCACAGGATAATTAGCCAGCCATGAACTGCGAAACATTTTGCGCGCCTCGCGCCAAGTGCCATCGAGAAAAATCAGTAAAGGTTTACGCCCTGCCAAATAGCGCTGCAAAGTCTCGTCGTCTTTCATATGGCGTTCGGGAGCTGCATAGTTGTATGGAAATATTACCAAAGGCGCGTAATCTTCCCGCTGAACAATTGCCAGCATCTCAGGATCAGGCTCTGTACGATGCCAAAGAAAGGCATGATTGTCAGCCAAAACATCAGCCACTAATCGGCCCGTATTACTAGGTTTGAATACCTCGCCTTGATAATAAACAAGGCAAACAGCGACGACGCCCGATGGGGCTGGTCGTGACGAGCACATGCACAGTGACTTAGCCAACATACAATCCGTGCAGCGTTTAACACGACTGCCCCGCGCGAGAAACTCGCGGCGAGATCGAGCAAGCTCGCGCTGACGCAATAAGGTAACAGAGTTTGTATGGCCAGATTGAGCGTTATACATAGAAGCGAGATGTCCAAGTGTCGTTTTAGTGCAAAGTTATCATTGTTGCTTCAAATCGACTATCAGTTCGCTTGACGCACCATAGAACTGATCTAGGTTTAATGTGCGAACAACCCAATTCCCCATAAGGTAAGGCCAATGACAAATACCTAAAGATGGTAGGGTATCAAGCGCAAGACTTTATTGGCCGTCACCACCGCACAATATGCGAACGTGATTATGTAGATTCATCAGAGTATCGCGATTTTTGGCGAAATCTTGCCAATGGCAACACAATGAACGGTGAGTACAAGAGGGTTAAAGGTGACGGAGAAACGCTTTGGCTTGAAGCCTCTTACGCACCGGTTATTGATGCTAATAAAAATATTATAAAGATACTGAAAATCGCACACGACGTGACGCAACGAGTAGAAACTGAAAATGAAAACCGAGCTAAAATGGAAGCCGTTGATCGCTCTAGCGCTGTCATTCGCTTCGACTTAAAAGGCAATGTTGTTTCAGCTAACCGTAACTTCTTAAACGCAATGGGGTACACAGAACAAGAAATTATAGGTAAGCATCATAGAATTTTCTGTGACAAAAGTTATGCCGATAGTGATGACTATAAAAAGTTTTGGGATCAGTTAAGAAGTGGCCGTTACATATCGAGCCGCTTCGAACGGATTGGAAAAAACGGCAACGTCGTCTGGCTAGAAGCCTCATACAACCCGCTGATAGATAACAAAGGTAATCTCTTTGGCTTCATCAAATATGCAACCGACATTACCGAAGATATCAAAAAGAATCAGCTAGAAACTGAAAATGCTGCACGCGCATACCATATAGCAGTCGAAACTGAAAAAGCCGCGGCGCACGGTACCGAAGTAGTCCAAGATGCAGCAAAAGAGATGTCTCAAATATCTGAGGCTGTCGATAAATCCGCGACGATTATTGCCGAGCTAGGTAAGCAATCGGAACAGATTACATCGATTGTTAATACAATTCGCGGCATTGCCGATCAGACCAACCTGCTGGCTTTAAACGCCGCCATTGAAGCTGCGAGGGCAGGAGATCAAGGTCGAGGCTTTGCTGTTGTTGCCGATGAAGTACGCCAACTAGCTGGACGTACCAGCAGATCAACTCAAGAAATTTCAGATATGATTGGCAAAATTCAAGCGGGTACTAACAGTGCAATAACCAGCATGACAGCTTGCAAATCTCAGGCGTCTCATGGTTTAGACTTAGCTCAACAGGCTGGGGCGGTTATATTGCAAATTAGAGCAGGTACCAAAGACGCTGTTGACGCTGTCAGTATTTTCGCCGAAGTAATAGAAAGCCAGAAATAGATCAACAACAGCTCTGTCATCTATATCTATAGCTAACAGAGCTGGCCTAGAAAGAGTTTCTGGTCGTCATACTAGATCACTAAATATTCTACTTATTCCATACTAATTCATAATGCTCTGGAAATGGACCATCTTTAAAGTCCATTGCTGAGACAGCATGTACACCATCTAGTGCTAAGACTTGGCGTACCATTTCGGGAAGCATCGCCATACCAATGTATTTGCCTAAGCAATCATGAGCGCCAAAGCCATAGGTGAAATTGTTATACCAATTTCGATCTTTATTAAATTCATCGGCGTTTTTGTAGGCACACTCGTCAAACATCGCAGACTGAGTTAAAGCTAATACCCTGGTGCCTTTTTTGAGGCTAGTTTCGTATTCGGTTCCTTCAGCGATAATATAATCTTGGGCTACTTGTCTAAACATATAGGCCCCAATGGGAACGAAGCGCAAAGCCTCCCAGACAAGACTTTCGATTTCATCCGTATCTTCCAGCAATGAAGCCGCTTTAGCTTGGGCCAATAACTCAGGGCGTTCTAAGAAGAAATGAATCACCTGAGCGGCGGCCTTCGACGTCGTCTCGACCGTACCAATTAACAGGCCACCAACATTTCGACCTAAACGTATCAGGGGGAAATCGACTTCGTCAGGAAAAGATGAACGCAACATACGCGTAACAATATCGTCTTCATGTACGTCTGGTTCTTTACCAATTAAACCCCGAACAGCATTTTTAATTTTTAACGCTGGTTTCAACACACGATCTTTCACCTTCACTGCAAAAAGCTTGCGCAGAATCATTGCTTTAAGATATTCAGTCAGCTCGGCAGTACACTCCTCATGACGCTGTACAATATGATCATGTTTGTCTTTCGGGTTCAGATCGAACGGTTGATTATAAAATGTATTGTATTGGTTCCAATATGACCACTTGAATAAGGCTTCTGGTTCAATGCCATCGAAACCAAAGTATTTTTGCACCAAAATAACAGGAACCATACGGCAATAATTATTGACGATTTCTATCTGACCATCAGCATCGTCGAGAATTTTTTTTGACGTATCACTAATCAACTTTTTAATACGTGGAATATCATCGCGATTCAGCATGCTCTGCATGATGGATTTTTCACGATAATGTAAGGCATCGTCATCATGGGCCATTAAATAGCCTGGGTTATCATCAGTAACGCCCATTTTAGACTTGTATAAATCCACTGAAAAAATGGTCGGCATTTGCAAACAATCACGCACATCGCTAGACCTTGCCAACAAGGTACACTCAGGTGTCACAAGTATTGGGCGTTCTGCTCGTAACTGCTTAAAAAATGGTAGTGGGTTTGTTTTAATCCACTTTCGAACCAAGGGATATTTTTCTACATCTGGAGCAGCATCGTATTCGGCCAAAAAATCCATAGTCATAACGTCTGTCTTTGTTCCTTTACAAGGTCTTTAAATACTCAATAAGATCCCAGCGCTGTTGCTCATTCAAAGCAGGTAACACAGATCCATTCAACTGAGGTGTTTTTCCCGCAGCATATTCATGCCCAGCATTATCATTACCCTCCACAGGACGATCTAAAGCAATGCTAGTGTTATAAGTAAAACCATCGTAACCCGCGGAGATAAAACCTACCTTGACGGGATCAAACTCACGCGCGCCAACAACGAATGAATCTGGGCGATATTCACCATCATCGGGATCTCCCGCACGTTTTTTCGGTAATAATAAATCATATAAAGTTGGCACCGACCCATTATGTAGATACGGAGCAGTCGCCCAAATGCCATTCAACGACCGACCTTTATAAGCCAATAGTGAATTATAAGGGTTCGACGTAGTATCCGACTTGTAGTTACCACTTTTTACAGTGTTGGGAATATCGTTATCAAAAAACGACAAGCCTAAGGTGTATAAGCGATCAAGCCAGCGACGTAAAAACCACTTATCTGCATCTGGTGTCGCAATCACCCCCTTAGTAGCCGAAGTAAGTATTTGCACAACCGGCGCATCCTCACGAATCACAACATTGCCCACATCCGTAGCCTGCACAGTGTCTTTCAAATTTCCTGATTTACCCGCATATTGAACACCGTTTAATGCCATCTTTTTATCCGTACCAACGATATCAATATCAATCATGCTGGCAACGACCAAACGTTTACTATTAGCGCGGTCAACAACGACATGGCAAGCCTGACAGTATTGAGCAAACAAGGTTTGTCCTCGCTCTGCTTTCACGGTATCAATTTTTCCCAAAATTTCTTGAGGCCAAACGGGCGACTGTAATCGTTGTAATTGCGCCTCTAGGCGCTGAAGGTTCGTTAGATCAATTGATGATTTGAAATTAACCACTTTATTTTTATTTTTTTGGTCTGTGAGTAGCGACGACAAATCAAAATGACTTGGCTCTTCAGCCGTCCAGTCGAGAATACCAAATACACCGATTACCTCACCGGTATTGCGTCCTAACGGGCCCAAAGCATAATTTTGTGCAAGGCCGTTCCATTGCACATAATCTGACTGACCAATATCCCATAAAAACGGATAACTAACGGGCGCATCGGCTTCATTAAAGATTTGATCTCGAACTCGTAGAAGATCGCGCAGATTCAAACCAGGGTAACCCTGATCATGAGACGCTAGACGGTTTATAATTTTCGAGAACTGACTATCAACAATAATATTTTCACCAACACCAGCCAAGACGTTAGTGATTTGAGCATCGGTTAATATACGAACCCCTGTTGGCGAAACCGCCAATTTCATCGCATTAGATAACTGCTCTTTATTAATCATGTGCTGCAATACACGATTATATATACGGCCAAATGCATCCAGTCGTGCATAACCATATTTCACATGACTATGATTAACGGTGTTGTACAAATGAATCGTACCCGACCACTTTTTCAAATCGGCGACAACTTGATCTGCATTCTTATAGTTGTTTTCTAACGCCAGTACATTAGCGATAAATCGCTGCTGTTTTGCTGAATCAGTGAGGGTAGCCATCATCGACTTTTCGAGTTCGGCGAAAAATCCAGATATGTCCGACATGGCCGGACCACCGTCAATGCGAATCGCCTGACCTTTAAAATTAACTTGAGACGTATGGCAAGCTGCACAGGTAAAACCAACGTAATCCTTACCTTGATATTCGTCCTTAACAAAACCTACAGCCAAGCCATTGGGATTAAAGAATGTAGGCTTCTGTGGCAAGTAGCGATATTTATCCATATTCGCGTTATCGCGCAGCAAGCGCTGAGAACTAGACTCTTCTAACGAGAGATATAAATCATAAGGAAGTAAACCGGAGCCTTGGGTTGTGTTGTAGAACCAGAGGCTTTCTGATTCAGACCAACCTTGATCGAGATAAACAGGCGTAGAATAACTTTCACCAAACGCTCCATTCGCCATCGCAACAGCGCCGCGATCTGGATCATCATCCCAATGCTGATAAAGCTTGCCCAGTAGCAGCGAGATAGTCATCAAACCGATCACTGAACCAAGCAGACGCCATTTATATTTATATAACCAAACGATAATAGCGAAGAGCTTCTGGAACAAAGTAGCCATAATCTAATCCCTTAGATGATTGTTAAGGTTGGTATTCGCGGTACCGCAGCACGACAGACGAGATAAACCAACACAAAACACCAATATCTATTGCGCTGCAACCTCTAAAAAATGTTCACCACGACATTTTGGCGTAAACAAAGTTCCGATTGCATGGAATGAGACTGGTATTCATGCACTTACATAGAACACAGAAAAATATTTGCCACACTAGGCTGTTAGCCATGACACGCCAAAAACCACACATGGCGTGCTTGGCATCTTATTTTAGTATGTTTTGACTGATTCTTGAATCAACAAATCTGAGATATTAAATACCCTGCCCAAAGCGCTGCAACCAATCGCAGAAATCCGTTTCTGGGCGCAAGTTAAAATGCTCGCGGCTGGCAGCTAACACCGCCATCCGATCCAGACGAAAAATACGCGTATCTAGGCGTAAGTGATCCCAAGCAAACACATACCAAACCGGCCAGTTCAAAAATAGATAATGCGGCTCAATCGAACGTTCGCTGATTTCACCGTCCTCACGTTGATAACGAATAGACAACAGATTCTGATTGAAAAACGCCTCTAAGAACTCACGTCCCGGCGCGTTATCGGCCTGATACGTTTGCTGTACCGTATCCGACGCCGGATTCCCCACCCAAATACGGCGGCGTAATTGACTGAGTTGCGGTCTAGCCGCCTCGGGCAGCGCTGCCAATAATTTATGCTTAACCGAGCTCAACTGGGTTAACAACAAAGGCGACGGTAATTTCTCCATCACACTAAGCGCCAGCAACAAATCTAAAATCTCGCTGGGTTTTAAATTAATGCGGCCAATACCAAAACGCTTATGTAAACGCAGTCCACCACCACGCCCCGTATCGCTTTCAATCGGGTAGCCCTGCTCGCGCAGACGCGCAACGTCTCGCATCAAAGTACGCAGGCTAACGCCTAACTCCTCAGCAAGACGCTGTGCGGTGAACGATTCTTTCGTGCGCAACAACACCAGTAATTGCTGCAAACGATCTGATGGATGCAAATTTATCACTCCATAGTGTCATCAACTGTGCCATATCTTGTCATAGTTATAACCACACTGAGTACTCCTAACCACATTGATTAAACAAGGAGCAACCAATGCCAAACCAACAACAATCCAGCGCAAATCGCACCATCGAATGGGCGCCCTACACCCTGAAAGACGGTATCGATGAAAGTGATCTAATACAGGCAGCCACCGACGTTGAAACCCAATTTCTCAAACAACAACCCGGCTATTTGCAACGTCAACTACTAAAAGGTAAAGACAACCAATGGGTTGATCTGGTCTTTTGGCAGTCGGAGCAGGCCGCCGCCCAAGCAGGTCACAGCATTATGCAGTCACCTTTTTGCCTTAAATACTTCGCTATGATGCAAGAAATGGACGACCCCAATGCCGCACCACCGGCGCATTACCAAGTCATAAAACACTGGAATCTAACAAACTAGGTGAGAATTATGTTTATTGATCATATGGGCATTGCCGTTAGTAATTACCAACGAAGCAAAGAGTTTTATCTAAAAGCACTAAAGCCACTCGGCGCCGAACTCGTGCTCGAAGTACAAGGCTGGGGTGGTTTTGGCCAACAAGGAAAACCCGATTTTTGGTTAGGCGAAGGCGCAGCGGTTCACGCACCCATGCACATTGCCTTTAAAGCAGAAAATCGCGAGCAAGTACGACAGTTTTATCAAGCGGCACTCGATGCAGGCGCGAAAGACAATGGCGCACCGGGCATTCGAGAAATCTACCACCCGAATTACTACGGTGCGTTTGTATTAGATCCGGATGGGCATAATATTGAGGCGGTGTGTCATTTGCCGGAGTAGTTTTTAATTTTCGGTTTATTTTTCTGATTTAGCTCGGCTGCACGCCGAGCTTTTTTCTTTTATAACGTGCAGATTTAACTCACCTATCATACTCTTCAGCCAAATGCTTATCCTTCAGCCGCACATAATTCCCCGCGCCATAGGTAAAAAAGCTGCGTTCTTTTTCGGTAATCGGGCGGACTTTTTTCGCTGGGGTGCCCATATACACAAAGCCGCTTTCAAGCACTTTACCCGGCGAGACCGTGGCTCCAGCAGCGACAATCACTTCATCTTCAACCACGGCACCGTCCATAATCATGGATTTCATGCCGATTAATACGCGATTGCCGATGGTGCAGCCGTGCAACATGGCTTGGTGGCCGATGGTGACGTCGTCGCCGATAATCAGCGGATAGCCACCGGGGTTGTAGTCAGAAGCATGGGTGATGTGCAGCACCGAGCCGTCTTGTACGCTGGTGCGTGCGCCAATACGAATGTGATGCATGTCGCCGCGAATCACAGCCAACGGCCAGACTGAGCAGTCGTCGCCCAATTCTACGTCACCAATGATCACTGAGCTGCGATCGACAAAAACGCGTTCGCCAAGTTTTGGGCTAATACCCTGATAAGTGCGCACGCTGGTGAGCAGTTTGCCGCTTTGATCGCTCATATTTCGCTCCGACTCTGGTTGTATTTTTAGTATTTGACCCAAATACTCTATCTATTGCCACCGCTTTGGAAGTTCTTCATGTCTAACCCTGTTTCTAGTGCTCATGCGTCATCCAATCCATTACTGCAAGAGCACGCCCTACCACCGTTTTCTGCGATCAAGCCGGAGCATGTTCTGCCTGCCATCGAGCAACGCCTAAACACCAACCGCGAGCGCATTAATAATTTGCTGCAAGGCCTTACTAACCCAACCTGGGAATCTTTGGTGCTGCCGTTAGAAGCCTGGAATGACGAACTTAGCCAAGCGTGGTCGCCGGTTGGCCATTTAAATGGGGTTAAAAACAGCGATGAGCTACGCGATGCTTACAACGCATGCTTACCGTTATGGAGCCAATATAGTACTGAAATCGGCCAAAATACCGAGTTGTTTAAAGCCTTCGAAGCACTGCGTAATAGCCCAGAGTTTGCCAACCTATCGAAAGCGCAACAAACCTCGATTGAACACGAACTGCGTGATTTCCGTTTGGCCGGTGTCGATTTATCCGGCGACAAGAAAACCCGTTATGGCGAGATTCAAAAGCGCTTATCCGAGCTGACCAGTAAATTTGGCGAGAACGTGTTAGACGCGACCCAAGCGTGGAGCAAGCAAATCACTGATGTCAGTGAACTGGCCGGTTTACCCGAAAGCGCGTTGGGTTTGTTGCAGCAGCAAGCACAACAACGCGACCTTGACGGCTATGTCATCACCCTCGACTTCCCGTCGTATATGCCAATTATGAGCTACGCCGATAACCGCGAGTTGCGCCAAGAGCTGTACACCGCGTTTGTTACGCGCGCTTCGGAGCAAGGCCCAAATGCCGGTGAGTTTGATAACAGCGCGGTAATGAACGAAATTCTCGATTTACGTTACGAACTCGCTACCTTGCTGGGCTTCGAAAACTACTCTGAATATTCAGTTGCCACGAAGATGGCAGGCTCTGCGCAAGAAGTGTTGGATTTCTTAGATGATTTAGCCACCAAAGCGAAACCGCAAGCCGAACGTGAATTTGCTGAACTCTCTGCCTATGCCGCCGAGACTTTGGGCTTAACGGAATTAAAACCTTGGGATATTACCTTCGCCTCCGAGAAGCTGCGCCAACAACGCTACAGCATCTCGCAAGAAGATATCCGCCCTTACCTACCGGTCGATACCGTCATCAAAGGCATGTTTGAAACGGTAACCCGTTTATACGGTATTGAATTTGTTGAGATTAAAGACTTCGATACCTATCACCCCGACGCCCGTTACTTTGAAGTACACAAAGACGGCGCAAAAATCGCCGCCTTTTATCTCGATTTATACGCCCGTGCGAAAAAGCGTGGTGGCGCATGGATGGACGACTGCCGTATTCGTCGTACTACCCAAGATGGCATACAAACCCCAGTTGCCTATTTGGTCTGCAATTTCTCGCCTGCGGTAGGCGATACTCCCGCACTATTAACTCACGATGAATTAACCACGCTCTTTCACGAATTTGGTCATGGGTTACATCACATGATGACCGAAATCGACGTTGCCGGTGTCAGTGGTATTAATGGTGTTGCTTGGGATGCGGTTGAACTGCCTAGTCAATTTATGGAGAACTGGTGCTACGAACCAGAAGCCCTCGCCTTTATTTCTGGCCATTATCAAACCGGCGAACCACTGCCACAAGAATTATTGGATAAATTACTTGCGGCAAAGAATTTCCAAAGCGCCATGATGACCATGCGCCAAATCGAATTCTCGATTTTCGATATGCGCTTGCATCGCGAACATACCGCCGCTAACCCAGTGGATGCGGCAACCATTATTACCGACGTGCGTAAGAGCGTTACTGTTGTACCAACGGTCGAGTTCAACCGTTTCCAACACAGCTTTAGCCATATCTTTGCCGGTGGTTATGCCGCGGGTTATTACTCGTATAAATGGGCCGAAGTATTAAGTGCCGATGCGTTTTCAAGTTTTGAAGAAGAAGGCATTTTTAACCGCGAAACCGGCGAACGCTTCTTGCGTGAAATTTTAAGCCAAGGCGGTAGCCGTGATGCTGCGGAACTGTTCGAAAACTTCCGTGGCCGTGCACCATCGGTGGAGCCGCTACTGCGTCATTGCGGTATCTTGGGTGAGGAAGCAGCGTAATGACAAACGTAAGAAAACGCCGCTTTATTGCTGGGGCCGTGTGCCCCAAATGCGCAGAAATGGATAAAACCGTGATGTTTACCAACGACGAGGGCGAAGAAGTTCGCGAATGCGTGAGTTGCGGTTATAGCCAAACCACCAGTGAACAGGCGGTCGAAGATCAAGCAAAAGAGATCGTTACCCGCGTAACACCGGATGGCAAAGCCATTCTCGATGAAGGTGAGCAGCCGCTTAGGATTTTGGGATTAAATCCGAAAAAGTAATTAAGCAATTTCAAATAGCGACTGAATAAACTCAGTCGCTATTGTTAAACCGCTAAATCTTAGTTAGCGGCATTAAATCCATGCGCAGCCAACCAAGGGTCGAGCTTGCCCATCACCCGCTGTAAACCTTCCCCGACCACAAGCATATGATCCATATTCACTAAACCGATAAATTCGCTATTGGTGTAACGCGCTGCTGTGCGGCGGCTAATGGGGGTTCTAACAATTCGATCAGATTCACCCGCAATCACCAGTACCGGGCCTTTAATACGCTCGGGATACACTTTGCTGGCTTTGGTTTTATCTAAAAACCACATCGACATTTCAAAATAAGCGCGGCCAGATTCAGCTTTTAGTTGATCAAAGATCTCAGCCATTAATGGCTTAGGGGTTAAATGCCCCGTACCCCAAACAAAGGTTTCCCACTCTGGGATCAAGGGCTTGCGCCAAAACGCCCAACGCGCAAAGTGATGTTGGAAGATTCTCAGCATGCTGGGATACATTGCGAACATACTGGCAGCGGGCGCGGGCGAGAGCAGCACTAGGCCCGCGTGTTCGACTCGTTGCGCGACAAGCTGCGCGATCAAGCCCCCCATCGACCAACCGATGATAATCGGTGGTTTCTCTAAGGTCTCAATCAACTCGACAAAATCATCGGCGTAGTCCGTTAAGCTAACCTCGGCCATTTTGCGCGAGCCTTCCAATATGGGTAGGTCGTGATAACGCAGTGGCGGCGCATACACGTCAAAACCGCGCTGCTCCAACTCAGCCTTCATGGCATCCCAAGCTTCGGGATAACAAAATGTACCAGCTACTAACACGACGGGCTGCTTTCCAGAAGCACTCATGAGGATGTCTCCTTGTTGTGAATAATGATCTATAAATACCTATTCATTAAGCTCACAAGATAGCGAAAATTGAATTCAGCCGATACACTCGATGGTATTCGCATGGAGATCGATCGTGAAGTTCGCCCCCTTACTATCACTACTATTGCTAACAAGCCTAGGCATTACAGGCTGTGCTTCCTATGGTGCAGGTATTCAAGGCGCATTAACGAAGGCTGAACAAGGCGACTATGCTGGCTCCGAAGCCATTATTACTAGCAGCCTAACTCCCGACGGTAATGATCGTCTCTTGTATCACCTCGAGCTGGGGGTGCTTAAGCATCTACAAGGTGACTATGCCGCCAGTAACGACTTACTTGAACGCGCTGCACAAATTAGCGAAAGCCTCGATACCATCAGCGTTTCTAACTCGTTTTATACGCTAATGACCAATCCGCGCCAGGGCCCTTATGGCGGTGCCGACTACGAAAAAGTATTAATCAATTACTACAAGGCACTGAACTACTTTGGTTTGGCGCAGTTAGCACTTACTCGCAACGAACGTCTCGATGCTATTGAGGGCGCACGCATCGAAGCGCGACGCCTGATTATTCGTTTAAACGACCTCAAGACTCGTTTAGGGACGTATCAGCAAGCCAGCGATGCCAAAGAACAAACCTTTAATCAACTCATGCGTATATTCGAACTGCTACTCGGTAACTGGGTAAATAACGACGATTTTCTCTACCGTGATGATGCGTTGGCGCACTATTTATCGGGTTTGAGTTTTGAAATGAATGGCGAGTACGACGATGCACGTATTAGCTATCAAACCGCAGCAACGAGTTACGGCAGCGGCTATGCCAAGCAATTCCGCCTAGCGGATGGCATGGAAGAACAGGCTTGGTTCGACACCGTGCGTATGATGCGCACCGCAGGCGGTTACGATAATGAATGGCGTCAGCTCGCCAAAAAACACTTATCAAAAGTACGCCAGAACGAGCTGAATACACTCGATGGCAAAGCGCAACTCATTGTCATCGAACATAAAGGCTTAGTGTCTCAACGCAAAGAAATGAGCTTGGAGTTATCGGTTAATCCAAACCTTAAGTCACTCAATATTCGGCCCTATTTTATCGGCTATGAAGCCGATCAGCTGGCCTGGTTTTGGTTGCTCTATGCCGACAAGAGCGTATACCAATTAGTCACTGCCTATCTAAACGCAGTACGTAACAACGAACTGCACTTATTTACCAAAACCGTTGCGCTCGGTCCCTTGTATCGCGAAGCCGAGAACATCGGCTTAACCCAAGCAGTGGGCAACTCGATGCGTATTACCGTGCCCTATTATTCGCCGCCGCAGATACTCGGTAGCACGCGGTTAAGCAGCGATGGGGCATCGTGGACCATGTTAGAAGCCGCCAGTCCTGAGCAAATGGCGGTACAAGAGCAAATTGTACGTTCAGGCAAAGATATTCAGTTAGCGCTGGCGCGTTCGGCATTGAAAGCCATTACAGCAGCATCTATCGGCAACGGCGATAGTTCGGGGTTTTTAGCGTTTGCAGGGAAATTAGCGGCACAGCTAACCGACGCCGCCGAGACCCGTAGCTGGTTGCTACTACCGGCCAATATTCGCGTTAGCCGCGTTTTTTTAGAACCCGGAGAACACCAAGTTAGCCTCGATTCTGACATCAAAAACGGGCAACATTATCGCGACAGCAAACGCTTCACCTTAAAGCCGGGCGATATTGAACTTTGGCAGGTGCGCTCAATGGCCGCCAGTACCGGCTCTACGGCAGTACCAACGCCAGAAACAAACACTGCAAAACCACCGCAACGAACTGTCTCAGACGGCGCTACTGAACCGGCACCAACAAATGATGACAAAGCTATTGTGAGTGAAAAGAAACCAACCAGATCATTGCCATCAAAGGAATAATGTCATGCTAAAACGTCTTTCAATCGTTACTGCCGCAACCGTTATCGGCGCGTCCGTATTTATGAGTGGCTGCGCCACTAAAGTATCTCGTGTTGATACCAGTGAAGAGATCGCCCTGTCGGATCGCTGGAACGCCAAAGACTCTGAACTGGTGGCCAATGAAATGATCACCGACATGATGGCCTTCCCATGGGCGCGTGATTTTGAAATGAGTAATAACCGTCGTCCGACCGTTATTATTCAGCGTATTAGCAATAAATCATCCGAACATATTGCCATCGACACCTTTGTAAACGACATCAAACGCGCCGTCATTCGTTCTGGCAAAGCAGGCTTTGTGGCCGGTGGTGAAGAACGCACAGAGTTACGTGAAGAGCGCAAAGATCAAGAGCTGAACTCTGCCGATGCCAAACAGCAAGGCCAAGAAAAAGCCGCTGATTTCGCCCTGTCTGGCAGCATCAACTCCATCGTCGATGAAGTGGGTAAAAAGCGCGTCACTTTCTATCAAGTAGATATGAAACTGATCGATATGGAATCCAACCTCGAAGTGTGGAACGGCCAGAAGAAGATCCAGAAACTTCAGGAAAAATCGAAATTCGGACTCTAAACCATGACGCTTCCACATCCTGTTAAATGCCATGTATTGTGCATGGCCTTAGCTGTATCAGGACTGCTGCTAAACGGCTGCGCGACCAATAAGTCGGACACCAGCGTTGTTCCCGAAGATCATATCCAAGCCAACAGCCTGCCGGCATGGACGACCCAGCCACCGCAACGTAGCGGTATGGCTTATGGTATCGGCAGCATGGAAATCTACGGTAATCCGACGCAAGCGGTGCAACGTGCGGGCGAGCTTGCTCGGGCCGACTTGGTTAGCCAACTTAAGGTGACAGTCAGTGGCCAAAACACCAACGACACTACGGAATTTCGCTTAAATGGCGAATCCAGTCGCGTGCAGCAAACGCTAAGTCAGGTGGTAAAAAGTCAAATTCCAAAAGCCGAGTTGGATGAAGTTGCGATTGTAAAAACCTACGTCGACGACAAGTACGCCTACGCACTGGCAGAGCTCGATCGCGTAGCGGCAGCGGCGCGCATTAAACAACAGATCAGTGATGTTGAAGTAAAACTCAATGCCATGGCGGCAACGCCACTAGCCAACGGCAGCAGATTAGAGCAACTACAACAGCGGCTACCTGCGCTCAGCGAATTTGCTATGCGTGCGCAATTAGCCGATCAGTACGCACTGATTAGCCCAGAACGCCGTCGCCCCGCATTAAATGCTGGATTGGCCGCTTATCGCGATGCCATTTTAAATGCTTTAAAAGAACTGCAAGTACATCTCGTACTTTTGGATGATGGCGCAAGAATTATGCGTGGCGGCTTGATCGAAGCCCTGACCACACAAGGATTACGTTTAAACGACAGTGCCGATGCTGACTTAACCTTTGAAGTAAGTGCGCAATTAGATACTCGTGAACAAGAGGGTAACCAATACGTATTTGCTAACAGTCGCGTAATCTTGCGTGACGATCAAGGAAAGGTCATCAGTACCTTTAGCAAGCAAGCAAAAGGAGTATCTGGGATTAAACAACTGGCACTACAAAAAGCGTCAGAAAAAGTGGCTGATTTATTAGCTGACGAGTTAGCACAGAGCCTAGTCACTCGTTTACGCTAATTCAGCTTAAAATAACGAAAAGCCCCCTCAGGATTCAACTGCCTGAGGGGGCTTTTTTATTAGTTTGCAGGACTTTCAGTAACCGTATTTTTGGTTGGAAAAGAGTACTTCCAAATACGTTGCACCACAGTCACATATTGGCTGAGAAATGATCCAGAATTATAAGGAATATTATGCTCTGCGCAGACTTGGCGAACCTGCTTAGCCATCTCCCGATAGCGGTAGGCAGGTACATCAGGAAATAAGTGATGTTCAATCTGGCAGCTCAAATGCCCGGTTAAAATATGAAACCAGACAGGTCCTTCTAAATTTGATGAGCCTAGAATTTGACGATAGTACCACTGTCCTCTGGTTTCATTTTCGCAGTCAGCCTCATTGAAGGTATGAACATCCTCAGTGAAGTGACCGCAAAAAATAACAGTCGATGTCCAGATATTGCGAATTAGGTTAGCAATAGCATTACCGGCCAAAACAGCCAGTATCATAGGTGCTCCGGCAATTAATCCTGCAACTAACGGAAAGAACACATAGTCTTTAAATGTCGATTTACGAATCTTTTGAAAAAAGTCGTTCTTTAATTGATTGCGTGAAATCGGTAATTTACTGTCTTTTTTTGGCTTACCAACAAAAATTCGTTCACCTGCAACTTCATGATAAGCAACACCCCACTGAAATAACAAACTCAGTGCTGCATAAGAAAATATCTGCCAACGATTTTTAGGGCGCCACGGCAAGTCATCACTTAAGCGCAATACGCCGTAACCAAAATCCCGGTCTTTACCGATAATATTGGTGTAAGTGTGATGCTCATAATTATGCACACGCTTCCAAGAATCAGCATCGCCGACGATATCCCATTCAAAGCGTCGCGAATTGATGTGTGGGTCATTCATCCAATCGTATTGACCATGCATAACGTTATGGCCAATTTCCATATTATCGAGAATCTTGGCCAAACCTAATAAGGCAACGCCTAACAGCCACCACACAGGCGAGAAAAATCCCAACACCATGATCACTCGCCCTAAGAGGGCGCTCGCTCGTTGAACTCTTATAACACGGCGAATGTAATCCGCATCTTGCTGACCCACTTCACTCATAGCATTTTCACGGATCGTATTTAACTGGCGTTCGAATGACAACAAAGTGTCAGGTGACGGATACCCTTGGCGAATCATGATTGCTCCCTAATAAGCGACTTAGTGCTTTAGGCCAGCAGTTTTTACTTTACGCTCGGGATTGTCCAACATCGATTTTCTAGCGAGTTTTAACACCACTTATGATCAACGCAACAAACGGAGAGCCTTTCAATGCCAATGAAATTCAAAAAAGTCATAAATAACAACTAGTTACGACATACCAGCGAGGTCTAAAAATTAACTTACAGGCAAGTATTTGTATTCATTAGTGAATTCAAGGCACTTATATTATGATAATTATATTGGTATTAACATACCAAATTTCACAAGCGTCTCTAACTTACAGAACCGATTTAAATGTTTTTCTGAATCTCTTTCATCAAAATCATAATGTCTATCGGCTTAGATATATGCCCCTGCATGCCAATAGCGAGACAATTATCCACATCTATATCCAACGCATTGGCAGTCATAGCAAGTATTGGCATATCTGCATATTTAGGATTTTGACGAATACGTTCGGTTGCTTCGAAGCCATCCATAACAGGCATTTGAATGTCCATCAGCACAACATCGAAAGCACCGTGACGCTCGAGCATCTCCAGAGCCACCTTACCGTTATCAGCGACACTGACAATAGCACCAAACTCTTGGAGTATTTCCTGCGCCAGAATCTGATTTATTACAACATCTTCCACAAGTAAAATTCGAATATTCTTTAACGGCGTACTGTTTCCACTATTGGCATTACTGACCACTAGAACATCGTCAATACTAGAAGGATCACCCAACATTTCCGCATGATCCAATAACACATCCGATTGAGTAATGAGTTGAGAACCCTTGACCTCTGGTAATTTTAGGCGCGTAAAAAATTCACTTCCTACTCCGGCCGTACTTCTCACTTTAATCTCGCCACCCATCGCAAGCGCCAACTCGCGACTAATACTAAGGCCCAGCCCAGTTCCTCCAAAACGCCGGCTGGTCGAAGTGTCTGCTTGTTTAAAGACTTCGAATATTTGCTCAAGCTGATGTTTTGGAATACCAATGCCAGTATCACGCACGCTAATCGTTAAAATACTGTGAGAGCAATCGTATTGAAGGTGCACATAAACACCACCTTTCTCAGTGAATTTAAAAGCATTGCTTAACAAATTCAAACAGATCTGCTCGACGCGCAAACCATCTCCGATCAAGTAGCCCGGAATCTCTGCAGAAATACTGAATTCAAAATCCAAATTCTTATTTGAGGCTTGCAAAGAAAATAGTGCATTTAATTTATTGATAAGCTCTAACAAAGAAAAATCTTCACTATTAAGTTCCAACTTTCCTGATTCTATTTTCGCATAATCTAACGATTGATTAATCAGTGACAAAAGAGTCGTTGATGAAAGAGCAGATTTATTTAAATAGTCGCGTTGCTTCGGACTTAGCGGCGTACGTAAACAAAGGTTAACGAAGCCAATAATGGCATTCAACGGAGTGCGCAACTCATGGCTCATATTCGATAGGAACTCAGACTTAGCCCTATTGGCGGCATTAGCTTCGTCCATCGCAAGCTTAAGATCATGAGTACGTCGTTCAACCAGCCGCTGTACATGTTCGACAGAGCCGGTTATTAACAATAGAAAAATTTGAAATAAAGCAATTAACAAAAAACCACCAGTCAAAATAACATAACTACTCCAATCACGACCGCCAAAATTGAAATTTTCATTTGCATAAATCTCAATGCGATATCTTCGCTCACCGAACTCGGTGTAATAATTCTCTGGTTCAAAACCGGCTAAAGAATTATCGCTAGACTCAAATAGAGAAATGGGATTATTTAGGTCTGTTTCATCGTATATATTAAATGACAAGTTACGACTATCAGCATCTAATGAGACGCTCCCTAACATTCCATCTAGACGCAATATCCCACTAACAAATCCTGCAAATTTATGATTGGATGTATCATCAAGAAATACCGGCAAATATAAAATAACTGCTTTTAACTTTTCTTTTTCTTGCGCTAGCATGATTGGCGCAGTAGCTACAGCTCTACGCAGTTCTTTCGCTTTTGTTAATGCTTCCTTTCGTGAAGAGTTAGCTAATAAATCCAATCCAAACGCCTTTTTGTTGCGTTGAAATGGATAAATATAAAGCACTGGCGCATATTCATTTCTAATTTTAGCAGAAATCAAAGTGCCGTCTGAAGAGAATTCAGTAACGTGGAAGTCTGGGAATCCTTCTTGTTTTAATTTAATTTCCGTTTCCAGTCGTTGGGCATGATCAATAATTGGAGTCCAACCCAATCCATAAAACACTTGGTCTGAATCTAGAATCACTGCAGAAAACTGATCAAATTCAGTACGGGACACATAATTAGACGCGTTAAAAAATGCCGAATATGCGACCAATTTGTTTTCCGATATTCTAAGTCGTTCTTGCAGCCGTTGAGAAAACTCATCGGTGTGAGAGCGAATAATCAAATTGTGTTCTTGATCGGTATAATTGATCGATTTTAAAAATAAGGCATACACTATGATGAGCATAGTGAAAGAAGGGACCACGATTTGAAGTTTACGAACTAGATTAAACCGTCTTTCCTGATCAGCTAATACAAGTAAAAGTGGTGTAACAATTAACACACCAATAGAGTCACCAGTCCACCAAGTTATCCAAGTGAACCACATCGCGGCTACAGGAATAAATCCCGCGAGTAATAGACTCAAAGAGCCAATTGAACTTGCAATCGTGCATCCCAACATGATGACTAAGATCACAAAACGCAAAATGCGCGTAGGTGAATCTAAGAACTCGACACGCCCTATAAAGCGTGAAAATAAAACACACCCAACCCCAGCTTGTAGCATGGCACCGAAGGCAATTAACAACGCTGGAAGAATCGTCCCAGGCGCTATATTTTCATAGCCGCCACTGGATATGCCCAGGTTAATAACAAATGACCCAACACCTAAGCCGAGCAGCGCTGGTAAACGCCTTAAAACAATAACAGAAGCTAAAGCTATACCAGCCGCAGGCCATACTGCAGAGGCAAACCCAGGAGGAATAGCGAGCTCTAGCCCTATGCGTCCAGCGACGAAATAGCCGATTGCTGCGAGGATAAAATGAAGGAAATTCCTCTGCATTTACGAGGTCCGATGATGACTATACTTGCAGTATAGACACCATAGAAGATCTAGCGACCCCGTACTTAAGCCATATTTAGATACCCTTTCTGGCACCTAATAATGAAAAAACCCGGCCTAAGCCGGGTCTTATTCGTATCCCTGATTAGCTAAACATCAGTGACCATAACGCTCACGCAGGGCATTGATACGTGCATCTAGTGGTGGATGAGTTGAGAACAGTGCGGAAAACTTGCCTTCACCTCGAATACCAAAAGCCACCAGCTCGCCATTCAATTCGCTTGGCTGCTCATAGGTTTCTTTCAAGCGCATCAAGGCTGCAGCCATAGCTTGCGGGCTAACGAGTTCAGCACCGGCTTGATCGGCACGAAATTCGCGACGGCGACTAAACCAAGCAACGATGGTAGATGCCAGTATACCCAAGACAATTTCGGCGATGATCGTGGTTACAAAGAAGGCGATGCCTGGGCCGTTCTCATTCTTAAATACAGCTTTATCAACAAAGTTACCGATAATCCGCGCGAAGAACATCACAAAGGCGTTAACCACCCCTTGAATCAAAGCCAGTGTAATCATATCGCCATTAGCAACGTGACCAATTTCATGCCCCAGCACGGCTTTCACTTCTTCTTTTTCCATACGCTGTAGCAAGCCAGTAGACACGGCGACCAAGGCGTTGTTGCGGTTCCAACCGGTAGCAAACGCATTGGGAGCGGATGATTCAAAAATACCAACCTCTGGCATGCCAATACCGGCCTTATCCGCCAGTTCTTTTACCGTACTAACCAGCCACTGTTCACCGGAATTGTGGGGTTGATCGATGATTTGGACACGCATTCCCCACTTAGCCATTACCTTAGATAGCAGCAAAGATATAACGGAGCCAACCATACCGAACACAAGACAGAAGGCTAAAAGATTGCCTAAGTCCATGCCGGAACCACTGGAATTAAGATAACTCCCCACACCTAACAGCGAGAGAGTAATGCTGGCCACAAACACAACCGCTAAGTTAGTGGCTAAGAATAAAACGATACGCAACATGGTTGCTTCTCCCGTCATGCGACATTAGTTAAAAATCAGTTTTACTATGATGGCTTAAATGGTGGTTTTTATCCCGAGATTCAAGCTTTTTAAAGTGTAAAAAAACGTGATGAAAGCGCGTGTTCTTAATGCACTAAATCCAGTATCATGCGGGCACGAACCCAGGGGGTGGTGGCGGAATCTGATTCCAACGCCTGAGATGCACTAGCGAACCCCTAGAACCTGATCCGGTTAGTACCGGCGTAGGAATGGGGAGTAAGCTTGCTTACTCACACTTCGCTTGTTGGCGTGGCTGCTTTAGTTTAATCACTGACACCGCCCGCCCCTACGCAGACGCCGGGTCTCCCTTGTTTTATTAAAAGGAAAGACCCAATGAATACCCGCCAGAACGCACAGTTATCACTACTCATACTAGCCATTGCTGGCACAACGAGTACTTATGCAGACGATGTCCAATTAGACACCGTCGTGGTGGAAGCCGATTTCCGCCAAACCGATGTACAACAAATCCCAGAAGCCGTGACCGTTGTCGGCAGCAAGCAAATAGAAGCACGCTCTGCCGAGCATCTAGAACAAGTATTAAGCTTTGCACCAAACGTAAACTTCTCTTCGGGCGCATCGCGTGGCCGCTATTTTCAAATTCGCGGTATTGGGGAGCGCAGTCAATTCGTTGATCCAGTCAATCCATCTGTGGGTTTAATGATCGACGGTATCGATATGACCGGCCTAGGTGCTGCCGCTACTCTGTTTGACGTACAACAAGTGGAAGTGCTGCGCGGCCCCCAAGGTACGCGCTTTGGTGCTAACGCCCTCGCTGGCATGATTAATATTCGTAGCAACGACCCAAGCAAAGAATCAGAAGGCTATATCAAGGCACGCGCCGGGAACTACGACAGTTATGGTTTGGGCGGTGCGGTATCTGGCGGCTTGGCCGATAACCTGCAAGGCCGACTGGCTGTGCAAGGCTTCCAGTCCGACGGCTACCTCGACAATACCTATCTCAACCGAGACGACGCTAACAAGCTCGATGAAATCATCGCCCGCGGTAAATTGGCGTATCAACTCAACAACGATACCGATCTCGGTTTAACCTACCTCTATGCTGATATCGACAATGGCTACGATGCGTTCAGCTTAGATAAAAATCGCAACACTTTATCTGACCAACCCGGACGCGATAGCCAAGATACTCAAGCGGTCGCGCTAACCGTGGATTCACGTCTGAACAATGACGTGCAACTGCAAGCGGAATTAACTGGCAGTTGGAACGATAGCGAATACAGTTACGACGAAGACTGGGCTTACGTCGGTATTGCTCCTGATTCTGAGTACAGCTCATTCGACCAGTACCTTCGTGACTATCAACGTACTTCCGCCGACATCCGCTTTTTATCCGGCCCAACAGGGCGTGTTATTAATAACAGCAGCGATTGGGTGGCTGGCATCTATGTCATGCAACGCAATGAAGATCTAAAGCGCAATTACACCTATTTAAGTGCTCCATTTACCAGTTCGCTGGAAAGCCAAGCGGTCGCGTTTTATGGCGAGTTAAGTTCAGACGTATCCGTAAGCACGCGCATTATTAGCGGCCTACGGTTTGAACATTGGGAGAACGATTACCAAGACAACAATGGTATTAACGGCAATACCGCCGAAGGTTTAATTGGTGGCAAGATCACTATTGAAACTTTGTTAAGCCCAAGCCAAATGCTCTACGGTTCATTGGCTCGCGGTTACAAAGCCGGCGGTATCAATACTGACCCCGATATCTCAGAAGACAATCGAGAATTTGATACAGAATTCAACAACACAGCGGAAGTGGGCTTAAAATCGAGCTTACTAGATGACGAGTTAACGACTCGAATTGCGGCTTTTTATATTCAACGTAAAAACCAACAAGTTAAAAGCTCTTATGCCATTCAAAACGATGACAATAGTCTGACCTTTCAAGATTATTTAGCCAACGCCGCCGAAGGACGCAACTATGGGTTCGAACTCGAAAGCGATTGGAATATCACTCCTTCATTAAATTGGGCTGTCAGCTATGGCTACTTAAAAACAGAGTTTATTGACTACCACTATCAAACCGATGATGGCGAAGTTAATAAAGATGGTCGTGCTCAAGCACATGCACCAGAAAATAGCCTAACAACTTCGTTAACGACCCAACTGTTAAATGGCTTAAGTCTACGAATTGAGAGCGAAGCAAAAGACACTTTTTACTTCTCGGATAGTCATGACGAGAAATCAAAAGCCTACGTTTTATGGCATGCACGCCTTGCCTACGACAGCAACAATTACGCTGTCGCCCTTTATGGCCGCAACCTAACCAATCGCGATTACGAAGTTCGCGGCTTTGGTGGTTTTGGTAATGATCCGCGTAATGGTTATGCCAATGATCGCTACGTGCAATACGGCGAACCGCGCTTAGTCGGCATTGAAGGTACGTATCGTTTCTAAAAATGGCGAACCATAAGTTGGGCTAAGCGCAGCGATGCCCAACATTTAGCAAAGATTGAGGAGCACATGATGGAAATATCGGTAGAAATTAGTAAATACCCACTCGCAGATGATTATATCCCTGCGATCAAAACCTTTATCGAACGCCTCAACGCCATCGACGGTTTAACCGTGGTTACCAATACTATGAGCACACAAGTGTTCGGTGATCACGACTTAGTGATGAACACCTTGCGCGATGAAATGAAATTAAGCTGGGAAACGTTCGGCAAAGCGATTTTTGTCTGCAAATTTATTGGGGTGAATTTAGATCCAGCGCTGAACCCGCACGGATAAGGTATGCCTTTGGCTTGATGCGCGGCGGGCATCTGTACCGGTTGTGCCGGTGATCTGAAGCACAGCTCTAATTTTGGAATTATGTCTTGGCTTGATGCGCAGCGGGCATCTGTGCCATGGATGGCACAGCTGAGCATACAAGGATGTACTTGCTGCGTCCCGCCTAGCACCAACCAAGGCATTGATACCTAGAGCTAATGCCTTGTATCGACCAACACAGAATCAACGCAACACACAAAAGGATACCAACATGCTCGACACCATCATCGCAGGCGCACTCAACTACGCGCAGACTATGAGCCATTGGGAAACCATCGCGGTTATCCTCGGTGTCGCCTATTTGTTGCTGGCAATGAAACAAAGCCAGTGGTGTTGGTATGCAGCCTTTGGCAGCACCGCCATATTTAGCTGGTTATTTTTTGATGTTAGCCTGCTGATGGAATCCGCATTAAATGTGTACTACCTTGCCATGGCGATTTATGGATGGGTTGCGTGGCATAAAGGTGCCCATTCAGAGAATGAATCACTAAAGATACAAAGCTGGACCATGAACCAACATGCGCTTGCGATTTTCTCCGTCCTTACGATTAGTCTCTGTAGCGGTTATTTATTGAGTGAAAACACCAGTGCAATCATGCCGTATTTAGATTCATTCACAACATGGGGCGCAATACTCACCACTTGGATGGTGACGCGCAAAGTTCTAGAGAATTGGCTTTATTGGCTAGTAATCGATGGCGCAGCTATCGTGTTATATATTGATCGTGAGTTGTATCTCACAGCATTGTTAATGGCCCTGTACCTACTGCTAGCCACTATAGGCTGGTTTATTTGGCGCAAACAATTTAACCAGCAAACAAACGACGACTCGAATTTAGCAACGGTAAACTAATGATCCGAAACACCGGCGACGAGGCACTACAAACGATTTTAAATGACTGGCAAGACTGGGCGTTTTGTCGCTATCAGCCTTCGTTGGCACAGGTTGCTCCTATCATCGGAGGACTGACCAACCACTGTTACCGCTTACGCCTTGCTGAAGGCGATTATGTTTTGCGTATAGAAGGAAAAAACTCGCGAGCGTTAGACATTGATCGCGAACAAGAATACTGCATCCATAAACTTGTTGCCGCCGCCGGCTTAACGCCACCTGTGGTCTTTCGCTCCAACCCCGAATCTACGAACTATTGGCTGAGGCCTTATGTAGAAGGCACACCATTGAACGAGGCTGATCTAAAACCTGCAATGGTTGTCCGTTTAGCGCAGTACTTAAAGCGATTACATCAGCTGCCTGTCGATTCACATCTAAAGACCTTAGATATTACCGCTAAAGCAATACGCTACTGGCAAATAATCAATACCAATAATCATGAGTTACTCACATTAAAATCCAAACTGCAAAAAGCGCTTGCGGGCATGCCATCCGAAGAACTTTGCTTAATCCACATGGACCCGACAAAGCCAAATTGGATACACACACCTGACGACAAGTTAGTGTTACTCGATTGGGAATACGCATGTCTCGGCCACCCTTTGTGGGATTTAGCAACACTACTTCAAGATGCCCACTTATCAACAGATGAAGAAAATGCGCTAATAGCCGACTCACCGTTCTCGCAAGCTGAATGGTCATTTGCCAAGCGGCAGATAACTTATCTGACTGTACTTTGGTATCGTGCTCAGGATCTTAGTAGTGATGCAGACCTGACCCATCAGCTCCACGAACTCGACTTACACAAAGATACATAAGTCGCCAAAGTGTATCTTCGTGTAACCAATATCACCGACCATTTATGACTGAACAGCCTTTCACTACCTTCCAATAGGCAATTTGCGACGCTTAAATAGCGAACTTCCTCACAGCTTAAGTCACAATAAAAGCCTAACCTCTTACTAAAGCGGTCAGAATTCCACCCTTCACAACTGAGTCAGGTGATTATGCTGAAACGTTACTATACGATTCTCGGTTTGCCGGAAGGAGCCGATAAAGAAGCCATCAAAAAGGCATTCAAACGTTTGGCTATGGCCTATCACCCTGATCGCAACGCAATGCACAGCGAAAGCGCTCATCTACTATTTCAAGATATCTGCCGTGCTTATCAGTTCTTACTCGATCAACCGGAAAAATACGTACCAGCAGGACAGCCGAATGAAGGCGACGATGCGCCTATGGTCAGCACCATCGAACCACACAAAGAGTTAAATACCTCGCAAGAACGACGCTCAACAGGTAGACGCTCACCAAACGACCGACGTTTTGAACTTGTGTTAGAAGGGCACTACAAAGGCACGAGTATTAAAGAACATATATAACAGACCTTTCACGCCACCTAGCTAGCGTCCTTACGGGCCAATCCTGTCATTCTGGCGGGTAAGGTTTACGCTGTGATTTCCCCATATCTTATTTTGTTTGTATGATCTAAGAACATATTCTAATTGTTCGACTAAACAATTAGGCCAGCCAGTGATCATTAATACAAAGTCTTATCGCAGGATGCAGATATGAAAGCGCCAAAACACAGTAAAACTATCACTGCTCTGATGCTCGCCATGAGCTTGAGTGGCTTTGCTGTGGCAGAAGATCGTATTCCTAAAACGAGCCTTGAAATTATTGCTCAAGCGCAAAAGGATTCGACGCGTCCAATTATTGAACACTGCATAGCTAACACACCTGAAATTTCCGACAATCTGCGCGATGAATACGCTCGTTATGAGCAAAAAATAGATTTAGCGATGGCTCCTATGCTGGCACGTGAAGCGGCCAAGCCACGACGCCAAGAGTCGCAAACAGCCCTCGCCGTGCTAGACGCAGGCCTGAAAGCGCAAACCCGAGTTAAACTCGATAAAATTCAAAACGCTGATACAACTATGTATTGCCGATGGTTAGTTAAACAATTAGCAACCGTTACAGTGGAATCGTTCCAAGAACAAATAGAAGCCGGCGTGGCGAAATATCGCCAAGTTGCCGACACAGAATAATCGTTATCCCACGCTATGAATGGTGCGATGCACAAAGGCTAACTTTGCACGTATCGCGTCACTGATCACAAACGGATAAGCATCTGGCAAGCCCATACTGCGATTGAGCGCATTCAGAACCACAGAAAAATAGATCCAGTTACTAACAATATCTTCAATCGACGAATTTTTGCCGTAATACCGCTCTTCTTGCGGTAGCGTTATTTCTTTTGTGTCTATGACTGCAGCATTCTCAACTTCCGTAACAATACCGTAAGCTTGTGCCGTTTCTAGGGTGTCGAGCATATGTAGATAATGTGCCCAAGTTTCAGCCCAGTCTTCCCAGGGATGCATACTGGCATAACGACTAATAAATTCGCCCTTCCAGCTATCATCGTCATTACTACGTTTGTAATGACGATCAAGCGCATCTTGGTACGACTCTCGTTCATCACCAAACACTTTACGATATTCACCCAATAGCACGGGGTGGCGGGCAATTAATACATCCCAATAATAATGCCCTATTTCATGACGAAAATGCCCAAGCAAAGTACGATATCCTTCGCCCATTGCTACTCGTGCAGCATGACGAGCAACATCATCCGCTTCGGCTAAATTAATCGTTATATTGCCGTTAGCATGACCCGTAAATACCGGCTCTTGATCTGCCAGAGGGCTATTAAAATGATCGCCCGCAGTTTTATCTGCCATAAAACTAAAACTTAAACCCGCTTCGGGTTCTTGCTCTCGATCTCGTATAGGTAAACCTAACGACTGCAAAGTAAATAATAACCGGCGTTTAGCCGTTTCTAATTTACGCCAAAGCGGCAAATGCTCTGGCACATCTAAATCGGGTACATTGCTATTAAAGTGACAAGCAAAACATAAGGCTTCGCCATTAGGTTGAACCTCATTGGCAAGCCGAATCATGCCATTACAGACCTGATGATGACGGTAGTTTTTGCATTGCTGATAACGGCTACCCCGGGCCATAAATACGCCCGACTCTTTTGTTTCATCAAAGCTCAGCATAGCGTTTTCTTTATAACAGTAGCCGCTAAGACGCTGACAGCTAAGGCATCGACTGCTTTCAAAAAATAAAGATTGCGTGGTGCCACAATCACATACAAAGCGTTTCATCTATTATTGATCCATATGATCGATATATTGAGAAGTTGAGTACTAGAAATAACGACAATTACTGTTGTTGCTGTTGCTGCTGTAATTTACGTCGATACTCGTCAGGATTTTTATCGGCTGGAAGTGTTCGCCCCTGCTGAGTAGCCAGACGTTGCGCCAATAAACGACTCAACCAAAACCGCAAGGCGGCGCCGCGCAGCAATAAAGGCCAAGCCATTTTTTCTTCCGTCGTAAAGGGCCGCACGGATTCATAACTTACCAATAATGACGTTAGTCGAGCGTTATCCCAAATGCCATTTTTCTCGCGGCACCAATCATTCGCAACGATGGCTAAATCGTAAGCCAAGGCACCATCACAGGCGTTATACAAGTCTAAAATCGCTGTTAACTTGGTGCCCTGTTCGCTTATTAAAAACAAAGCATTGTCGTGAAATAAATCCGCATGAATCCAGCCATGAGGAAGCTGACACCACAAGGTTCGTCCATCTTTTTGAGCTTGTAGCTCAGCCTCAAGAAGCGCTTGGTCGGCGGGCGATAAGTTAGCCTTTAACTCTGGCGCAATCGCTAGCCACCAATCAAACCCGCGTTCATCGACACGACGCTGAGGTAGATCTTGAGCAGCAAGATGCAGTTGCGCTAAACCTCGACCAATTTCAGCGCAATGCTCTGACGTTAATTGGTCGGTGTGCGTACCGGGTAAACGTCGACACAAGATTGCCGGCTTACCACTGAGTTCATGTAACCAAACACCCTGAATATCATCCAATGGCATGGGCACCGCTAATCCCGCTTGCCCTAAATGGCGCGCAAGACGCACAAAACTCGCAACCTCGTCAGCATTGTGATGCTCGAACAAGGTCAGTACAAATTCGTCACTCACAGTCCTTAGTAAATAATTGGTATTTTCGATACCGTCACTAATACCCTGCAGTTCGGTTAAAGGGCCGATTGCATACTGAGTTAAAAACGATGCGACCACATCGTCTGCGAGCTTTGTATAAACGGCCATAGAAAATTACCAGCGGAAAATAACCCATTTAGGAACGCGCATATCGGGATTATCTTTACGCACAAAATCACCGCTTTCTTGTTGCGATGGCACAAGATAATAAGCTGGGCCAACCTTAGGCACGACTTTAATCTCACTAAGTTGCCCGTTAACTCGATATTCGTAATACGTATTATCACCATCATTGCGAATGGTGACCGTCTCACCTACCGGTTCTTCCGCGTACGCTAGGCTGCCTAACAATAACGCCGGAGCCAGAATTAATGCGGCCAGAAGTTGTGATATCTTCATGTTAGACTGCGCCTCTATTTTAGTTGATCTAGTTTGGTTTAGTTGATCTAGTTTGGTTGATCTCGCAATGGTCGTATTCTGATTTTGACCATTGAGATTGGAATAATGTCCGGTTAGTGTACCCAAACCCTACTTCAGCGTCAGTTTTCGATTTGCTCAGGACCCCTGCTCATGTCATCAAACCCTGTGATTCTTGTAGATGGATCATCATATTTATTTCGTGCGTTTCACGCGATCCCCCTACTAACCAACTCCAAAGGTGTACACACCAACGCCATTAAAGGCGTGATCAGTATGATCAAGCGCCTAAATAAGGATTATCCCGAGTCACAGGTTATCGTGGTATTCGATGCCAAAGGCAAAACCTTCCGCAACGATATTTACAGCGAATACAAAGCACATCGCCCGCCAATGCCAGAAGAACTGCGCGAACAAATCCAGCCCATCCACGACATTATCCGTGCCATGGGCCTGCCTTTGTTGATTATCGACGGCGTTGAAGCCGACGACGTGATTGGTACGCTGGCCTCCCAAGCGGTGCAACATCAGCAAGATGTCGTGATTTCCACCGGCGATAAAGACATGGCGCAATTGGTTAATGAGCACGTCGCTCTGATCAATACCATGACCGATACCTTTATGGATATCGAAGGCGTAAAAACAAAGTTCGGCGTGCCGCCCGAACACATCATCGACTATCTGGCGCTGATGGGCGACAAAGTCGATAACATCCCCGGCGTACCGAAAGTCGGTGAAAAAACTGCCGTTGGCTTAGTCGCTGGTTTGGGCAGCTTAGAAGATATCTACGCCAATCTCGATAAGATCGCGACCCTTGATTTCCGTGGTGCGAAAACCTTGGCGCCGAAGCTGGAAGAACATAAAGAGCAAGCTTTTCTATCGAAGGAACTGGCCACCATTAAGTGCGATGTTGAACTCGAATTTGCGCTGCCGGATTTCAAAAACAGCGACGAACACAAAGAAGATCTGCTCGCCCTGTATCGTGATTTAGAATTCAAAGCTTGGATCGCCGAACTCAGCAATGATCCAGACCTTGATGTCACGACAACAAGTGCAAAAAGTACGGCGAGCCGTGCCAGCAAAGGCAAACCAACCGAAGCCGCAGAGGTCATTACCGATGTCATGCCAGACGCGCTTGAAGGCCAATATGAAATTATCCTTGAACAAGCCGCTTTAGATACTTGGATTGCCCAGCTAAAAGCCAGCTCACTGTTTGCCTTTGATACTGAAACCACCTCGCTTAACTATAAAGAAGCGGAAATTGTCGGCGTCTCTTTTGCCGTTGAGATCGGCAAAGCGGCATATGTGCCACTCGCCCATGACTACGACGACGCACCACAACAACTCGATCGCGCTGCAGTATTGGCACAGTTAAAACCGTTACTAGAAGATAAGAATCAAAAGAAAGTCGGCCAACACATAAAGTACGACGCTCATGTGCTCGCCAACTATGGCATCCAATTGCAAGGTGTTGAGTTTGATACGCAACTTGAGTCCTATGTGTTGGATTCGGTTGGCACCAAGCACGATATGGACAGCCTCTCACTCAAGTACCTTGGCCACAAAACCATTACTTACGAGGAAGTCGCAGGTAAAGGCGCCAAACAGATTGGCTTCAATGAAGTCACTATTGATGTCGCAGGACCCTACGCCGCTGAAGATGCCGATATCACTCTGCGCTTACACCAAGTGCTGTGGGCAAAACTGCAACAGCAGCCTAGTCTTGCCAAGGTATTCACCGATATCGAAATGCCCGTCATGCCCGTGCTGTGCGCCATGGAAGAAATCGGCACCATCATTGATGCCGATATGCTGCACGAGCAAAGCCAGCAAATAGAGCAACGCCTGCAACAGTTAGAACAAGAAGCCCACAATTTAGCCGGTAAGGTTTTCAACCTTGGTTCGCCCAAGCAACTCGGCGTGATTTTGTTTGAGGAGCAGGGCTTGCCGGTCTTAAAGAAAACGCCTAAAGGCGCCCCTTCAACCGCTGAAGAAGTGCTGGCGGAACTGGCCGAAGACTACGAACTGCCGCGCGTCATTACCGAGCATCGTGGCTTAGCCAAATTAAAAAACACCTACACCGACAAACTGCCGATGATGGTGAATGCAAAAACAGGCCGCATTCATACATCGTATAACCAGACCATTGCTGCCACCGGTCGTTTGTCGTCGACCGATCCCAATTTGCAGAACATTCCGATCCGTTCAGAAGAAGGTCGCCGCATCCGCCAAGCTTTTATCGCCGCACCCGGTTACAAGCTAGTGGCTGCCGACTACAGCCAAATCGAACTGCGCATCATGGCGCATCTGTCCGGTGATGAAGGCCTGCTTAGCGCTTTTGCAGAAGAGCGTGACGTTCACCGCGCCACAGCAGCCGAAGTATTTGGCGTCAGTGAAGCAGAAGTGACCGACAATCAGCGTCGCAGCGCCAAAGCCATTAACTTTGGTTTGATTTATGGCATGTCTGCCTTCGGTTTAGCTAAGCAGTTAGGCATTGGCCGTGGTGAAGCTCAAGACTATGTGAACCTCTACTTCCAGCGCTACCCTGGGGTAAAAGACTACATGGACAACACCCGCGAGCAGGCGAAAGAGCAAGGTTATGTTGAAACCATTTATGGCCGCCGCCTGTACTTACCTGACATCAAGGCCAGTAACGCCGCACGACGCCAACATGCCGAACGCACTGCAATTAATGCCCCTATGCAAGGCAGTGCCGCCGACATCATCAAGCGCGCCATGATTCGTGTCGCCGATTGGCTGCCCGACAGTGGCTTTGACGCGCGCATGCTGCTGCAAGTGCACGATGAATTGATTTTGGAAGTACGCGCCGATCAAGCGGAAGCCCTAGCGACCGAGCTGAAAACACAAATGCAGTGTGCCGCCGCGTTAAAGGTGCCGTTATTAGTAGAAGCAGGGATTGGCGATAACTGGGAACAGGCGCACTGATTAATAATCAATGCGCCCTTGAGATTGAGCGAATTACACCAGTAAAGGAATAATCTGCTCCATCATCCGCTCGGCATTGGCGGCAACTGTCAATGCTGGGTTCGCAGCACCGGCAGCACCCGGAATTGAAGCGCCGTCAATCACGAATAGATTTTCAACGCCGTACACGCGGCCAGAGTAATCACAAGCAGAACCCATCGCAGCGCCGCCAAGAGGATGCCAAGTACCAAACGCACTGATGTCCACCAGCTCGCCGCCACCGGTAGCGATCATTTTCTCTGTGCTATGCAATATCGCCTGATGCGACGTTTCATTTGCATCGCGATCCCAGTTCAAACTCACCTTATCCGTGTATTTATTGTAGGTTACGCGACTGTTTTTATCCGGCACACACATACCCATCTGTAGCTGAGTAAACTCTTTCACAGCGGACGTTGGAGAGTGCATAAAGCCCGTCGACTTGTATGGGTTTTCCAAATCGAATGCAGCAATTGATGGCGGGCCACCTTGGATAGGAGCCGTAGAGGTATCAATATTTCGACGCCCCATAAGTTCATCACCATTCGTACCCCATTCAGCGCCAATGCCATCGTTATTCTTAAGGCCGGCAATTTCACCCAAAGCTTGAGCTTTCAACAACAGCCGCGTGGTGTTCAACGAGCCAGCACCCATGAATAAATACTCACACTCAATGATGTGCTTGCCAGTAATACGGCCTTCTTCGTTTAATACTTCACAATGAATCTCGTAGCCGTTACTGCCCGGCTGCTGCACGATATTAGTCACATTATGCAAGGTTTTGATGGTGACATTACCCGTTGCTTCCGCATCGGCTAAGTAGTTTCGATCTAAGGTATTTTTAGCGCCACTGTTACAGCCAAATACGTACTCACCAACAGAGGCAAACGGCGTACGAGTACCATTTAGCTCTTCACGAATCACATTCCAATCAAAGCTTACGTGACTACGCACAACTTCTAAGCCAGCATCCTCAGCGCTTTTTATAAATTCACGTTTTGACGTGTAATTCGGATGGTTGAGAACATCGTCCGGAATCGGACCACCACTAATACGAGCAAGTACGCGCGGGTAATAAATTTCATCCATATCGGTGTACGACAAAAACGGCAACGCCTGCTCAAAAATTTCACGCTTTGGCTGCAATAAAACACCGCCATACACCACCGAGCCGCCACCGAGACAGGCACCACAGCCAACGGCGATGGATTTATCGAAGTAGTACTGAATCATACCGACAGAACCAGGGATCAAAGAGCTAGGCTCCGACCACAGTACTCGGTCATCAACCTTCAGTTTCATTATGTCGCCATCCACGGTCGGATAGCTGTCTTCACCTTCATACTTCCAGTGCTTACCGCGTTCGATGAGCATGGTTTCAACACCAGCCTCAGCCAAACGTAAAGTTGCTACAGAACCACCGAAACCAGATCCAATAATCAGAGCACGAGTCGTTGAACGAGTTGTTTTGCGTAACCAACCAGCTTGCGCCATTGGCGACGCCGTTGCAGCGCTAGCGACCACCCCAGCAGCAGCCGAACTTTTAAGAAAATTACGACGATTGATTTTTTTCATTATTATAACGTCCTAAAACATAGCCCCCGAGTGTGTAGCCTCTCGAATCAAAGGGTCAAGGTGGACAGAAACATCGGCGCGAAAAGCAACAGAAAGGGAAGAGAGCAAACGACTTATTGTTCAACAAAAAAAGACCCAGTCGCCCTTGAGAGTGGGCAAACGATACGCAAAAAAAGACCCAGTCGCCCTTGAGAGTGGGCAAACGACTTATTGTTCAACAAAAAAAGACCCAGTCGCTCTGGAGAGTGGGCAAACGACTTATTGTTCGACAAAAAGACCCCGTCGCCCTTGAGGGTGGGCAAACGATACGCAAAAAAGACCCAGTAGCCCTTGAGAGTGGGCAAACGATACGCAAAAAAGACCCAGTAGCCCTTGAGAGTGGGCAAACGACTTATTGTTCAACAAATACGCAAAAAAAGACCCAGTCGCCATTGGGGGCAAACGACTGGGTCAACTTCGGATCGTTGGGGAAGTACCGAAGAAAAAGAACTACCTATGACGGGAGAGCCAATCCTAGGCTCACAATCAAAGGGAACAATTTCACTATAGACCCACTCAGCAACCTCGCCTGTTATTTTCCGTTTAAATTTTGTATTGATTATTGATTAACGATAGTTAACATTTATTCCCAAGGGGCCAAATAACCTGTAGAGCCCGCCAAATCTCACGTTGATGATAAGATGCATTCATCACGGATCTTTTAACTTGAGTAATGACTCACAGAATAATCTTATTAGTCGGCTCAAAATGGCGTGTTTCGTCTCGCAGAACGTATTTAATCGGGCCAGTATTCAGTTATTACTTATCTATCACTAGATTCAATGAAGGTTCCTAAGGCACTGTTGCACCCTACAATAAAAAAAACAGGTTCCACAATGTCTATCACACGCTCATTGCGCTTGATGCTTGCGCCCGCACTGCTCGCTAGTGCTATCACTTCTCAGGCAGATGTAAACTGCAATCCAACCTCGGTCGGCACTTGCGGCCTGCCATTTCCATCGAATTACTGGAGCCTTGATGATAGCAATTCACCGACGGGCAAACGCCTATCGGTGCCAAACGGCGTAGTAAGAGACGAAGTGATTGCCCAATTGCCGGTGGATGATGGATTTACGCCGGAAGGAATTTTTAACGATTTTAGTGGTTTTTCTGCTGCCACACCGGTGATGTTCGAATTTACCAGCGCCCCGGATGCTGCGACTTTGCCGCAAAATGGTGGTGATGCGGTGATGGCATTCGACTTAACGACAGGCGAACAAGTAGCGATTCGCACTAAGGTAAGCGATTACGCTCAGTCGGATAAAGTGACAGAAAAAACCCATGTCATCGAAGTATTCCCACAAGTTCGCTGGGGATATGGCCACGAAATCTTAGTCGTCGTTACCGATAAACTCGATTTAGAGTATTTAGAACCCGGTATCGTCTCCAAACTTTTAAGCGGCACAAGCGAACAGCGCTCGTACACTTATAAGCTAACTAGCTTGTTAACATCATTGGGCATCAACTCACTAAACGTACGTAACGCTACTCGTTTTACCGTGCGTGATCGTGCTGAAGTTGCGCAACCAATGCAGACCTTAGTGGATAACGTTTGGGATATGGAGCACCCAGTTCGCAATCTCAAAACCACCTACAACTACATCAATTCCAATATCGCTGCACGCGTTGACGGTGAAGTTTTAATCTACAACTACCGTACCAACGACGGCACTGGGGTTGTTGATTTCGACAAAGAACCGACTGAACAGTGGATAGAATTCCGCCTGACTCTACCGAAGGCTTCTCGCCAAGGTCCTGTGCCCGTAGCCCTTTATGCTCATGGTTTAGGTGCAACAAAAGAAACAGATAGTACGGTGACCGACATGAATGCGGATATTGGTATTGCCACTTACTCGGTTGGTTTCCCGAATCACGGTGATCGTGCGGAGGCTGATGGTGGCTATGTATTAAGCATTGCGACAACAGACCAGTTGGCTAAAACCATCGGCATGATTCAACAAAATGCCATCGACTTTGCTTCCGCTCATCGTGCGTTGCAAACTAGCCTAGCGAATATCGACGTTGTTGGTAAATCAAGCTGGTCAAAATGGTGTAGCAACTGCCCTGATGGCGTTGCCGATATCGATGCAACCAATGTCATGATGGAAGGCACATCGCTTGGTGGTGTTCTGGGTTCTGTATACGGCGCACTTTCACCCGATTTGAAAGGTGCGGTGTATCACGTAACCGGTGTTGGCATCACTAGCATACTATCCGACTCTATTTTGTGGGACGCGATGTTCGTCAACCTAGTACCAAGCGAATCAAACGGCAGTGAAGCGGTTTTACTACGTAGCTCGATTCAACAAGCATTGGATTACGGCGATTCCATTAACTACATCGACTACTTCCGTTATCCTCAAGCAGGTAAAAGCGCTCGCCCACTGATGATCACAACCGGCGCAGGCGATACCATTGTTGGTAATCAAAGCAGCGTTGCCGCAGCAAACTTAGTTGACCTGCCTATCGTTGGTGAGCCTTTGTACGATATGCCCGGTGTGCGCTTAGAAGCCGATTATGACGAAGACGGATATGGTATTCGCCATTACAAGCCAATCGTGGGAACAGTTCCCTTAATTTGGGACGGCACTTGGGCAGAAGCATTGAGCGGTGCTTCGGGTCACTTAATCTTCACTCGCAAGTCGAAACAAGGTGATCAACAAGAATTCATTAAGCGTTTCATTATGAACTAACGCCTTGATCTACCAATAAAAAACCCCGGCTAGCCGGGGTTTTTTATGGTTCAAAATAAGCAATTACACAGTCGTATTGAGATCGTCGTCAGCCACGTCATCATCCGCTTGCTCGTCATCGGCCAACAGAGGCGGTAACAGCCAAGTGTTCAAACGTCGCTTCAATTCTTTCATGCCATCACCGGTAAGTGATGAAAATGTCTGAATTGTGACCAGATCGCCCAAATCAGCAACGGCTTTCTTTACTTTAAGCAAAGTCGACTGAGCAGGGCCGCGTTTAAGCTTATCGGCTTTGGTTAACAGGATATGCACGGGCATTCCAGTTTCACCAGCCCAATCGAGCATAGCGTTATCAAACTCTTTCAGCGGGTGGCGGATATCCATGAGCAGGACTAATCCCACCAAAGAATCGCGGTTATTAAGATAATGATCGAGTTCTTTTTGCCATTCATTTTTAACGGCAACCGGGACCTTGGCAAAGCCATATCCGGGTAAATCGACCAATGCGAGGGGTGCTTCACCTACCTGAAAGAAGTTAATTAGCTGTGTTCGACCCGGTGTTTTACTGGTTCGAGCAAGTTTTTTTAACTCGGTCAGGGTATTCAGCGCACTCGACTTCCCAGCATTCGAACGGCCCGCAAAAGCCACCTCACGCAGGATATCTGTGGGGCACTGACTCAACTTCGCAGCACTTTTAACGAAGAAGGTATTGGTATATGTCAATGAAACCTGTTCTATCATGGGGTAAACGTAATGACCGTCCGGAAATTAATGTTATATAATGCGTAGCCTTGGATGACGGTCCCATTCTATCACAGGGCAATGAGTTCGAGGCCAAGCTGTTTTAACGGTTACGCAAAACAAGCAAGAGAGAGACTCACTATCATGAAAAAACTCGCTGTGATGGCGGCAATTGTCGCCGCTATGAGTGCCAACGCTCAGGCATTCGATGTTGACGCTAAATACAAGCAAACCTGCGGTGCCTGCCACTCAATGGGTGTTGCTGGTGCTCCTAAAGCATTTGATGCGGCTGCTTGGGCACCGCGTTTAGCAACTGGAATGGACGCACTGGTTGCCAGTGTCACCAACGGTAAAAATGCCATGCCTCCTCGTGGATTGTGCATGGACTGTACTGCCGATCAGTACAAATTATTGATCAATTACATGGCGACGCCGAAGGCGAACTAATTCACCCTTCGGCTACACTGCTGTAATAGACGAATTCACTTACAACCTGGATCTGATGATGAAAAACCTGTTGATTAGCCTGATTGTTTCTGCCGGACTAATGTCTGTTGCTCATGCGGGTGACGCGGAAGCCGGTAAAGCAAAATCCGCAACCTGTGCCGCCTGTCATGGTGCCGATGGTAACAGCATGGCCCCAACCTTCCCTAAGTTAGCCGGTCAGGGCGAGCGTTATTTGATTAAGCAGATCAAGGATATTCGTGACGGTCGTCGTGTAGTTCCGGCCATGGCTCCTTTCGTTACGGGTATGAGCGACACTGACGTTGCCGATCTTGCCGCTTACTTTGGCAGCCAAGTTCCAACAACTGGTGGTGCTAAAGAAGAATTGGTTGAACTGGGCGAGCGAATTTACCGCGCAGGTATTGCCGCAAAAGACGTTCCAGCCTGTCTGGCCTGTCACGGTCCTGATGGTAAGGGTGTTGAATTGGCAGGTTTCCCGCGCTTAGCTGGCCAGCATGATGCTTACACTCAAGCTCAGCTAAATGCCTTCAGCACGGGTACTCGCGCCAATGATGGCGACAGCAAAGTGATGCGCACTATTGCTTACCGTCTGCATAGCAGCGAAATTGAAGCAGTGTCTTCGTACATTCAGGGCCTGCGTTAATTAACAACGCTGTAAAAAAGGTGGCTTAGGCCGCCTTTTTTTATATCCCGACCCTAAGCAACCGACCGAGCTTGCGTTAGGACAGTTTTACAGTCCTTTGCACTATCGGCGGTGGGCAGCACTTATGCTTTTGTGTAAGAATGCTGGAACAATAATTCATATCTAACACGGATTGGAACTCTCATGCTTTCTCAGTTCAAACACTGGTTTTCAGCCGCCCTTATGTTGGTGAGCGTTTCTGCTTTCTCAGCGGAATACGAAGCAAACAAACAATACAAAGTTTTAGAGCAGCCAGTACCTGTAGTGCAGGATGGCAAAATTCATGTGGAAGAAGCCTTTTGGTATGGCTGCCCACATTGTTTCGATTTGGAATCAATTATCGAGCCATGGAAAAGTAAACTAGCCGCTGACGTCCAGTTCGAAGGTGTCCCGGCCATGTTTGGCCGTACTTGGGTATCTCATGCACAGTTGTACTACACCGCCGATGCTCTGGGTGTACTGCCAAAAGTTCACACCAGTATCTTCGATGCTATCCATCTGCAAAAAGTACGTTTGGTTACTCGTGAAGACCAGCGTGCATTCTTGATGGAAAAAGCCGGTGTTAGCGCCGAAGACTTCGATAAAACCTATGAGTCATTCACAGTTAAAACTCGCATGAACCGTGGCGACAAGCGCGTACGTTCTTTCCAGATTAATGGTGTTCCTGCCTTGGTCATTAACGGCAAATACGTCGTTGATGCTACCTCTGCCGGCGGTCAAAAAGAGATGCTTGAAGTCGCAGATTACTTGATCAACAAAGAGCGCAACGGCCTATAAGGTTGACTGAACGCGTTACACTCCGTGAGTTTGTCGCAGCCCCAAAGGCTGCGGGAAGCTTGCGACTACTGACTTTCAATATGCAGGTCGGTATTCAAACCCGTGCCTACCACCATTATTTGCTCCGCAGTTGGCAGCACCTTCTTCCTTTTAAAGCTCGACATCTAGCCCTAGATGCCATCGCCGATCTGGTTAGCCACTTCGATATTGTTGCCTTACAAGAAGCTGATGGCGGTAGCTGGCGCAGCGCAAAAGAAAACCAAGTGGAATACATCGCGCAGCAGGCTAATTTCCCTTATTGGTATCATCAAGTTAATAGAAATTTAGGACAGCTAGCCCAGCACGCCAATGGCTTACTCAGTCGCATGGCCGCGAAACATGTAGAGAAACACACGTTACCGGGTGTTTTACCGGGTCGTGGCGTTATGGTTTTTCGTTTTGGCTCCGGCGATCACGAACTCGTCATTGCCGTCACCCATCTCGCTTTGGATCGTCGTACACAACAAAATCAAATCGCTTATTTAGTAGACGCCGTTAGTGATGCCAAGCATTTGGTCATTATGGGAGATCTCAATCAAGAAGCTGAGTGGCTACTGCAACACAGCGCCCTGCAAACGTTGAGCTTACACCCGATTGCGTCACATTTATCGACCTACCCCAGTTGGCGTCCTAATCGTGCCATTGATCATATTTTAATTAGCAGCAGTCTCAAGCTAGGTCGCATCGCGGTTATAGATCACCCACTTTCAGATCACCTGCCCGTCGCCGCAGAAATCAACTTTGCTATTTAACGTCCCCACGCTCAATCATCCGGCACTTCATTAATTCTTATCTATACTTGCATCAATAATACACTTTATTTTTTAGGGGCATTAAATGGCTGCTGGATCAGAAGCGGATGCTGCGCGCCGTTGGCGGGATAAGTACTTAAACTTACTCGACGAACACGAAAAACTTAAAGCTTCGTCAGACGACCGTAGCGATCAATTACGCCGCGGTTTGTTAATGGTGTCGCTACTCGCAGAAGGGCAAGCCGGAAATGTCGACTCTGCGCTCGGCAATCTAAGAGAGGCCATGAAAGGCGGCAGCTTAGGTGTAAGTCGCAGCATGGATGAGTTAGAAAAAGTCGTGCGCCGCTTTGAAACCCAAAATGAAACCCAAGCTGGGTTACTAGCAGATGAATTAAGTGCGGTCGCCGATAAACTTTTACAGTGCCCACTGCCCAAAGAACTGCTAAAAAAGATCCGCGAAGTGCGCAAGTCTACCGCCAAAGACCTTAGTACTTGGGCTGGATACATCACCCAGCTAAAAGCATGGAGCGATATTCTTGCCGCCGTAGCCACTCTTGAAGGTTACGATGAAAACGCTAAATCATCCGCATGGTGGCAGCGCTGGTTAAAACCGCAAGAAAAGACAGAACAGCCCGAACCTGCTGAAGAAATTGTAGAAGAAAACAGTAGCACACCTCAGCAAGAGCCGGGGTTTTCGCATATTGCCGCAGAAGTTGCAGACACCTTAGGCAATTTACTCTCTCGCCTTGTTATTCCAGAGCGTCTCGAAACCCGAGTAACTACCTTGCAAGAGCGCCTTAATGGAGGCCTCAATTGGTATGAACTCGTTCCTCTGTTAGAAGATACATCACAATTTTTACTCGACTGCCTTGGTAGCGGCCAAGAAGAATTTGAGCGCTTCTTACAAAGTCTCGATCAACGCCTACAAGCCATCCAGTTGATGGTATCGGACGCCAACACAGGCCAAAGCGACCGCGAAAAAGCCCGTCACGATTTAGAAAGTATGGTGCGCGAACAAATTGCCGATATACGATCAGTCGTTAACGGGCTCGGCGACTTAGGGGAATTGGGGTCAAGTGTTCGAGACCATCTTACCCTTATCGTTCAGGCAATGGAGCATTACCAAGAATGCGAAGTCGCGCGCGAGCAACGTTTGGCCGAGCAGTTACAAATAATGCAGGCTCGCCTCAATGAAATGGAGAGCGAAGCCTCACAAGCACGTCAGATCATTGAAGACCAAAAAGCACGCGCAACCCAAGATCACCTCACCGGCTTACCCAATCGTGGCGCTTACCAAGTGCGCCTAGACGAAGAATTGTCGCGTCGTTCTCGGGGCGGCGGTGCGCTATCGATTATTATTGCCGACGTCGATCACTTTAAACGCATCAATGATGGTTATGGCCATCTAGCCGGCGACAAAGTATTGCAACTCATCGCCTCCACGTTGCGGAAAAATCTACGCACTATGGATTTCATTGCCCGCTACGGCGGTGAAGAGTTTGTCATCTTACTGCCCGAAACCAGCGCCGAAGAAGCGATGGGCGTCGCGGAAAAACTGCGCAGCAAAATAGAAGCTTGCCCATTCAACTTTCGCAGTGAACGCGTCGTCATCACTATGTCGTTTGGCATCAGTGAATTTCGCACTCTTGAAGCCGCTGAAACGGTATTTGAGCGTGCCGACAAAGCACTCTATAAAGCAAAAGATGAAGGCAGAAACCAATGTCAGCGCGGCTAGTGAAGACAACACTTGCCATTTAGTTTCGTTTTGATTATTTTGCTCAGCTAAATTTCGAAACGAAACCTTATTAATGACTCGTCGACCCACCATTGCTCGCCGTGAGCAAATTTTACAACGCTTGGCCGAATATGGCCGCGTTCAGGTCGACGAGCTATCACACCTGCTGAATACCTCTGAAGTTACCATTCGCAAAGACCTTACCGCATTAGAAGAAGCGGGAAAGCTAGTGCGACGATACGGAGGGGCAGTTCCATCTTTTGCTGCCGATACAACAAACGATGGAACCGACACTGAAGTTTCGAATCGAAAGATAGCAATAGGAGCTGCAGCTTCTCGCCTGATCCGTGATGACACTCGTATCCTTATCGATTTTGGCAGCACAACGACGACTCTGATTCCTCATCTCAGTCGCTATAGCCAGCTGGTCGTCATGACCAACTCGATGCGCACCGCCAATGCCGTACTGGCGTTAACCTCAGCGCCGACCTTGTTAATGACAGGCGGAACTTGGGATGCCCAAACGCACTCTTTCCAAGGGCAAATTGCCGAACAAGTATTACGTTCATACGACTTCGACCAGCTTTTTATTGGCTGCGATGGCATTGATTTAGAGCGAGGCGCCAGCACCTTTAACGAATTACTCGGTTTAAGCCGGGTGATGGCCGAATCAGCAAAGCAGATTATCGTAATGGCCGAGGCCGACAAGGTAGGCCGCCGTATTCCAAATTTAGAAATTCCATGGCGTCAGATTGACGTTTTGGTCACAGATAAGCGCTTAAGCACAAGCGCCAAAACTCAAATTGAGCAGCACGGTGTCGAGGTCATTATTGCCGACATCTCTGCAACCCAGAATAAAACCGGAGAACAATAATATGTGTGGAATCGTCGGAGCAGTCGCCCAACGCGATGTGGTTCAAATCCTATTGGAAGGCCTACGTCGCCTAGAGTATCGCGGATATGACTCCGCCGGTGTCGCAGTAATCAACCCAGCCCAAGCGCTAGTGCGCGTGCGCCGCATGGGCAAAGTTCAATCGCTGGCAGAGGCCATTGATGCCGAACCCGTTCCTGGTGGCACTGGTATTGCGCATACGCGCTGGGCAACTCATGGCGAACCTTCCGAAGTCAACGCTCACCCACATGTCTCTGGTGACATTGCTGTAGTACACAATGGCATTATCGAAAATCACGAACACCTGCGTCGCGAACTGCAAAGCCAAGGCTATGTATTTAGCTCACAAACCGATACTGAAGTCATCGCTCACCTCGTTGAACGCGAATTGCGCGATGCCAGTGGTGACAATCGTTTGCTGGCAGCGGTGATGGCAGCACGCACCTTGCTTGAAGGCGCTTACGGCATGGTCGTCATCGACCGCAATGACCCAGAGCGCATGATCGTCGCGCGCTCCGGTAGCCCACTTGTTATCGGCTACGGTATTGGCGAAAACTTTGTTGCCTCCGACTTATTAGCCTTACTCCCCGTAACACGCAAATTTGCTTACCTCGAAGAAGGCGACGTCGCAGAAATTACCCGTTCGGACGTGCGTATCTTCGACGCCGGTAATGAACCAACAGAACGCACAGCCTCCGAAACGACGGTTGAGCACGACGCCGGTGACAAAGGCGAATTCCGCCACTACATGCTGAAAGAAATCTACGAGCAGCCAACCGCTATTGCCAATACCCTCGAAGGTCGCTTAGTGGGCGGGAAACTCAATCTGGAAGCACTTGGCGATTTAAGCGATATCGACCAAGTACAAATTATCGCCTGTGGCACTAGCTATCACGCCGGTATGACGGCCCGTTACTGGATTGAAGAACTGGCAGGTATTGCCTGCAATATCGAAATCGCCTCAGAGTTTCGTTATCGCAAATCGGTTGTACGCCCAAATAGCCTGTTAGTAACGATTTCACAAAGTGGCGAAACGGCTGACACCCTCGCCGCCCTGCGCTTAGCCAAAGAACTCGGTTTTACTCGTTCGCTCACCATCTGCAACGTACCGGGTTCTTCGTTGGTACGCGAATCCGATATGGCGCTACTGACTCGTGCAGGTACCGAAATTGGTGTTGCCTCAACCAAAGCCTTCACCACTCAACTCGTTGCCCTGCTGCTGTTAACCGTCGCACTAGGTCGTGGCCGCGGCTTAACGGCTGCTGCTGAACAGAACGTCGCCAATGCACTGACCTTACTGCCGGGTTTAGTCGAAAAAGCCCTTACCATGGACCCTGCCATCGAGAAATTGGCAGAACACTTCGCCGAGAAAAACCACGCCCTCTTCTTAGGCCGTGGCGATCAATATCCGATTGCGATGGAAGGCGCACTAAAGCTAAAAGAAATCAGCTACATACATGCTGAAGCCTACGCCGCCGGTGAGTTAAAACATGGGCCACTGGCTTTGATCGACGCCGAAATGCCGATTGTTGTCGTGGCACCGCATAACGACTTGGTCGAAAAATTAAAATCGAATATTGAAGAAGTGCGCGCCCGTGGCGGTGAGCTCTTCGTATTCGCAGACGAAGCCGCTTATATTCGCCCAGAACGCAATATGAAGGTCATGGAAGTACCGCATTGCGACGCCATCATCGCGCCGATTGTTTACACCCTGCCGCTGCAGTTGCTTAGCTACCACGTAGCCGTGATCAAAGGCACGGACGTAGACCAGCCGCGTAATTTGGCCAAGAGTGTGACGGTGGAGTAACTCCACCTCAGATTCCTGAGCAATTGTTAACACATTAAATGAAGACGCATCGGGAAGATTTCACACCCCAAAATATAAATCCGGTGCATAAATCATGCATAATACCGCCCCCACCTTAAATATTATTGCGCAGGTGAGGCATCGACCTTAAGGAAGAAATATGACTATAGGAATATTAATCGCCCTAGCTATTATACTGGCCATCACCATCGCGGCATGGATCATCCTAAATAAAACCAATAAAAAATCGACAACCGCATCCACAGACAAGCAAAACGCTGAGACGACCGACCCCAAAAAAGCGCGTACAGACTTAGTCGTTGAAACACTGCTCAAATTAAATATCGACATTAGAATCAGTGGTATTACAGAGAAGACGATGCTTGTCTGTGAAGACATTATTGATTCACTCATCAACCTACTCCCTCGCATTGAAGAACAAGACACTCTGGATGGCGAGTTGAGCTGGACAGTGCGCCGCATCGCGTCCGAATACTTGCCAAACAAATGCGTATATCCATATATCCGCTTGAGCCAAGCACAGCGTGACAGCGAAGAAAACATATCAAGTCTGAATCAAAGTCTCAGCAAACTGAAAACCGAAATAACAAATATCGATGAGCTGATCGCTAAAAAAGACGTTCAGTCATTCAAATCAAAAGCCGAATTTCTCAACCAACGTTTCATGACTGATGGAGAAGCCTAATGACCGACTCACAAACTCCCGTAAAAGCGCCAAAGTGGGCCTCAGAAGAGCAACTTGGAACGCTAACCGATAAAGCCAAATCATTAATTGTAGCGACCAAAGAAAAATCAGGTCCGGCCCTTAATCGCGTTATCGATACCTTAGGCCTGCAATCACAAAAAAGCATGGCCGCAGCAAATGACATTATGGAACAGAGCATCAGCAGTCTGTTAAAAGATGTCGACGGTGATTCTCCTACAGCCAATAAACTACTTGAGCTGAGATCGACAATGGATGAGTTAAACCCTCATTCACTGAGTAATACTTGGTGGTTTTCTTGGGTGCCGACCAGCATTAAACGCAAAGCAGTCACTCGTTTTATTCGCCGCTATGAGCCTATGCGCAATCACCTGACTGCGATATTTGACGGCCTTCGTAACGGCAAAGACCAACTGATTGAAAGTAATATTATTTTAGAAAATCAATACAACTCAGTGATGGACGCTAAACGCGACATCGAATCGGAAGTATATATTGGTGAATTATTTTTAGTTCAAGTTGATCAACTTGAAGCCGATGTCGATCAAAGTGATCTGGTGGAAGTGCAAAAACTTGCTACGATCAAAAATAAAGCAGCGCGTCGTATTCGCGAATTACGCACCAAAGAACAAGCGGCGATGCAATTTTTTATCAGCATTAATCAAACGATTGAAAACAACTCACTATTGGGCGAGCAAATTGAAAGCGCCTTGTCCGTGGGTCCAATGGTATTAACAAATGCACTTCGAATTCAGGCCGCACTCAGCCAGCAAAAAGCGATTAAAGATGCCGTGAATGAATTCCAAACGGGTCTCGGCGATTTAATGACTCAAAATGCGAAAGCGGTCAATCAAGCCACTCAAGAAATTGGCGATCTTTACAACAACCCGGTTATCAGCCTTCAGAAATTAGAAGAAGGATTTGATCAGCTTATGCAAGCGGTTAACAACGCCAATGAAACGATGCGAATCAGCACAGATAAAGCTCGAGAATCCAGTTCGCGCTTAGCAGAGATGACCGCCGAGCTTGCACCTGTTGTCGAAGGCACAGAACAAGCTAGAAATCTGAAGACGTCAATGTCCATAACCGAAGATGACATGACGCTAAAACTAGATACCCCTGAAAATAAATCAGGAGGTCCTAGTGTATAACACCCAACATCAGCTTGAATTGATTCGAGGCATTCATCCAAATGCATATGCACCACAGGGAACCTCAATCACAGAACTGTCGGCTGGCGGTTACATTGAATTTGGCGGTGCCTATTACCATCTGGTAACTGTCTCGCGCTACCTGGACGTAAAGTGGAATAACTTTAAAAAACGGAAAAATGATTATTGGGTTTATGAACTTCAATTGGTGGACTTGATGACATCCGAAGTCCGCTGGATTGAATGGGAGTACGACGACGAGCTAGAAATCACCGAGACCCTTGCTCGAATAGCACTTCGTGAGATCTCACATAAAGGCCAGACTATCACGCTCTCTGCACTTGCCGAGATTGCGGAGAACGAATCCGGACAAGTGACCTATCAAGGGAAGACTTACGACTACGTCGAAGATGATGCTTGGGCTGCTCTGTATTACAAAACGGAAGAAAGCGAACCCGCAGCCGTCCGAATGTTTGAATTCACCTCGGCTGACAATCAATACCTGACGATTGAAGCTTGGGATAATGAAGATGATCGACCGGATAGAGAGGCATTTTTAAGCAAACCACTCTCAAGCTCATCGATTCAGGTAGTGCAAAAGAAACCTTATATAAATAAGGAGCAGTGATGCAAAATCCAAAAGCGAATATGATCTTTGCTGCGATTGTTGTTTTTCTCTTAGCCGCAGGAGGGTGGCTGATCTATAAAGAAATGAATCGACTGCCCGACGTCTTAATAAAACAAGCAACCACACTTAACTACGGTCTTGTTAGTTCTCGCAAAATAATTAACAAAACAACATCAGAGATAAAAAACCTAGAGCGCAGCGAAGACTGGGAATTTCTAGCGCCTTACGCTGAGCGAGAAAACTGGTCTAGTCCGATACAGGAATCCAACACGCTGATTGATTCAGCCTCAGAAAAGTACAGTAGCGCTGTGATTCCGATTCTCGATACCAACCATAATCGAGATGAAGAAAAACTCAAAAAATTAATAATAGAAATTAAAACGCTTAATAAAAATGCGCTCGAAGCTTCAGCATTTATTGAAAAACGCCCCAACGAGCTGCTAGATATTCGCAATAACAGCACTCTTTATTACCAACGCAGTGAGACTGCAATCGAAGGCGCAAGAAATAGAATTTCGGAACTGAGGTCTAGCGCAAAAACCTATGCAGAAAAACATCTAAATAAAGCAGAAGACATACAAAGTAAGATAGATGCAGGGGCAGATCTTCTTGCTGAAGCAGAAAAAATGTTTGATACGATAACAACAGAGCACACATCGGATTCGCCCGATTACGCCGTTTTCATCGACACCTACAACCTGCTTACCAAGCAAACTAATCTGACTGCCATCTACACAACAGATACTTTAACGCTATTGAAAGAGCTTGATCGCAGCTATGTAAAAATTCTAGCGGATCAAAAAGTAACGTATTTGATCACCGTGGGACGACAAAGTTGGTGTGAAGTAGACTTTTGCGGCGAAGGTACTTATTACAACTACCCGCCTATATCCGTCGACGAAGAAACCTTCGAATATTTTGACAACCTAACTCAGGACTCTATTGCCTCTTATGGTGGCGCCTTTCGTTCCAGCCTCACATTGGCAATTCCACAGTCTCGCTGGAATGAGCTTAATATTAATTATAGAGCTCGGATGCCATCTTCCGAAAACTACGCGGAATATTGGATAGCCAAGACAGAGATAAAAGGCTATCACTCCTACACCATTATTGAAAATGAGCAGATTAAGACACTCGGTATGCAAAAAGTATCTGATACTGAGTTTTGGGATAATTATGACAACCTAGGAATGGCGCTGGTCACAAAACCCTACGGTTACTATGAATCCGAATCATTAAATGCACCAGAACCGATTGGCATGGCACTTGTTGCACCTCCTACGGTTGAAAATGGCGTCGCCACGGGAGCTAATCAATATGGCCAGTGGCAGCATTCTAATGGGCAATCATTCTGGATTTACTACGCACAATACAGATTTTTTTCTGACCTATTAGGCGGCAGTTATCATCATTCACCTTCGAGCTACAGCAGCTATCAAAATAGAAATCGAGCCAGTGCTTATTATGGTAGGAACAATGAATTTGGTACGTTTGGTAGTCAAACGTATTCGACCAGACAGAACGGGGCCTTTTATAGAAGCAACCCGAATATATCCAAAAGCATTCTAACCGGTAACACCGACAAGACCGCATCGTCTGTTCGTGGTGCTGGAAGCTCAAACCGCGGCAAAGGCCCTGGCGCGGGCGGAAAATAATTTAATTATCGGAGTTAATATCATGATTCTTCAACAGTATGGCATCTATTTTAGTTACGCAGCCTTGTGCTTTTTGCTCATGGTTATTCTTAAATACCTACTCAATTTCCGTGCAAACAAGGTGTACTCTGCGGAAGCAGAACTCTCTGGGGGCAACATTGCCGTTGGGCTTCGTCGTAGTGGCGCTCAGCTCGGTTTAGCTATTGCGTTACTGGGTGCGCTTTCGGGCAGCTCGGCCGAGACATTAGTATCCGATTTATTATTGACGGCGGGATACGGAGCGCTGGCCATCGGCTTTATTCTTAGTACCTTATACATTGCGGATCGTGCAGTACTGCCCGGCGTACGCAACTTAGAAGAATTAAAAAACAACAACATTGCTGTTGGCATCGTTGAGTTTGGCATGCTAATCGCCACTGGGATTATTGCCTACGCCAGCATTCTTGGTGAACAAGGTGGCGTACTATCGTCGGTTGTTCACTTTGCGGCAGGACAAGCTATTTTAATTTTACTCACCTTAGTTTTTGAGAAAGTGGTAACACGAAAAGTCGCTTTTATTCCTGCAATTGCAGCAGGAGAAATTGCATCGGGTATTTATCTTTCAGGTAAGCTGATTGCTTATTCTCTTATATTGAAGAGCGCTATTATCGGCGAAACTCACGCAATAACCGTTACAGATAAAGCCATGGAGTTTTTAACCTTTGCGTTTGTCGGCATGCTATTTCTCTATATGTTTGAGTTGTTGCTCGATAAGTTCATTATTACTTCAACGACCGTCACTGAAATTCTATCCGACAATAAAATCGTACAATCGCTGCAACTCTCAGCGTGCAAGGTGGGTATTGCCCTTATTTTGAGTGCGGGCATTCTTTAATGAGTCACACGCCTCGCTTCTTACCATTGCTTCTCGCGTTCTGTATGTTTTCTACGGGCGCGAGCGGCTTGGTTAATGAATACGTTTTAGCAACCATTACAACGTATATCCTAGGCAACTCAATTGAGCAGTTTTCGATTGTTATTGCATCAATGATGTTAATGATGGGCGTCTCTGGGTTTGTCCAGAGTAAAATGTCTGACCGCTTTTTATTACAAAAATTTATCGGCGTCGAAGTCTTAATGGCGCTACTGGGAGCTTTTGCCCCCCTCGCCATTTATGCCGCCTTTGGTTACATGAACGAACACTTCACGCTGGTGCTGTTTTTTTTCATTCTCTCTATCGGTTTTCTTATAGGCTTTGAGATTCCTCTGGTGATGAGGATTATTGACGCACAAAATATTCAGTTGAAAACCAACTTAACCATTGTCTACGCTATGGATTACATAGGCGCGTTTGTTGGGGCAATTATCTGGGTGAAGTTTCTACTGTTAAACTTCCCGTTAACAGAAATTAGTTTTATTGTTGCGGGCTTTAATTTTTTTATTGCAGCCATTGCCATTCTTTATTTTCTTAAGCAACGAATTATTCAATCTCCAGTCATTATCTTGCTTATTATCATCTCCACAGCTTGTGTTCTTATTGCGGGGTATTTTAACAATCGAGAGCTCAACAATTTATTGGAACAACGATTTTACGATGACCCGATTGTTTTTAAAACAACCTCTAAATACCAACATATCGTCATCACTGAAAACAAAAAAACGGACGACACACGACTTTACATCAATGGCAATACCCAATTTTCATCACTGGATGAAGTTCGTTATCATGATTTTTTGGTACACCCTGCGATGTCACTTTCACCGCGTCGATCAAACATACTGGTTCTTGGTGGCGGTGATGGACTGGCCCTTAGAGAGCTCAACAAATATAAAGACATTCAATCGATTACGCTCGTCGATCTTGATCCAGAGATGATTAAGATTGCGTCTACCAACTCGTCGCTGGTCAAGCTGAATAACAATGCGTTTGCTAATGCGAAAGTTAGCCTAACCCAACCAGATCTCCACAACGAAGGGTTTAAGCAAGCCGTATATCAAAGATCCGGTTCGGGCGAGAGCCCAGAAAAAGTGGCGTCTATCTCTGTTTATAACCTTGATGCCGAGCATTTTCTTAGAAATGTTAAAGATGTGACCTTTGATGTCATCATTATTGACCTACCGGACCCGTCATCGGTCGAACTCTCTAAACTTTACAGCAAACAGTTTTATAAAAGTTTACGTCGGCACTTAACTCCCGGCGGATTTGTTGCCATTCAGTCTACCTCTCCGTTTCATGCAAAGCCTGCGTATTTGGCAATCGGGGCGACGTTATCGGCGTCTGGTTTTACCGTACTGCCATACCGACAAAACATCCCATCGTTCGGTGACTGGGGGTTTTATCTCGCTTGGTACTCGGACACGACACCAAACAACGTACGTTCACAAATTAAAAACATCAGCGAATTTGATGTCGAGACTCAATTCATTACGCCAGAGTTATTGGTTGCCTCATTAGCGTTCGGTAAAGGTGAGTTAGATGCAAAAGAAATATGTATCAATACAATGATGAAACCCTGTTTGCTTCAGGCTTATACCCGCCAAAGCTGGTTAGTTGAATAGTAGGCTGCAATATCATTTAAAATCATGTTCTCTCTTAAACACATTTATTAAAAGACTCAATGTCTAATTTCCGCATATTAAAGTGCGCATGTTAAGTTCAGGAATAAGAACAATGCTAAAAGCTAGGATCTTTTAAATCATGCAAATTTTGTTAAGTAAATATCTCAGGCGCCTATCCTTTAGGATGTATTCCAACGCTTGGTTGACGCTGTCTATCATCATCACTGGCCTGTATACCTTAGGTTATGTCGGCATGTGGCTGTCAGATGAAACTCAGATTTTAGCGCACTACTCTTGGTGGTTTATCGTTACCATTACGACGGTAGGTTATGGTGATTTTTCACCCAAAACAAACTCCGGTCAAACCATCGCAGGTTTCATTATGATTCTTGGAATAGGTGCGATTGGTCTTATTATTGGTAAGTTATCAGAATTTATATTGGATTTATCACAAAAACGAATGAAGGGACTTGGTTATATGAACCTGACTGATCACACTATTCTTATGGGATACCGCAAAGGAAGCACCGAGCAAGTAATCACTGAATTACTGGCAAATAATCCGGACGAGCACATCGTCATATGTTCTGAATCACAAGTAACCCATCCTCTTCCAGATACGAATATCGGTTTTGTTCAGGGCGAATTATCTTCTGAGGATGTACTGCAACGATCCTGTGCCAGCGACGCTGCCAATGTCATTATCCATGGGGAAGATGACAATCAAACCTTCTTTGCGGCCTATGTGTTTCGCTCAATTAATACACATGCGCATATGGTCTGTTATTTAAATAACGAATCTCATCGGACCAAAATATTGGGTTTACCCGTCGACCAAGGCTGCTTGAATCAAGTGCTATTACCATCCAATGTTTATCTTATGGCTCAAGAACTTCAGGATCGTGAATCCAGCGATGTTATTCAGCAGTTAATCTCAACGCTAGATGGTGAAAACCTATATCGCACAAATCTTGGTGATGATTTCGACAAAACGGACTATTTATCTTTAATGGTCGATTTAAAGAAAAAGTTCAACGCCACACTCATCGCGGTAAAAAGTGACACATTACTCGTAAACCCGAATCATGATTTTTTGGTATGTCCTGGCATGGCTATATTCTACGCCTCAGCTCATCGTATAAAAATTTGAACATACATTAAGCTAACATGGTGCCACTTATTTTGGTTCAATACTTCCGGCACCAACCTATCATAACGCTCCAATATCCCCTGCTGGTAATCATGATACAGCTCCAATAGAAACGGATAAGCCACTCCAACTTTCAGCTCTTTGAGATCTTTGGCTAGAACACCTTCTTTTTCATTCCCTAAGGCCATCGAACAATGATCGACGCCGAGATGCCGATTGTTGTGGTAGCACCACATAACGACTTGATAGAAAAACTAAAATCGAATATTGAAGAAATGCGCGCCGATTGTTTACACCCTGCCGCTGCAGTTGCTTAGCTACCACGTAGCCGTGATCAAAGGCACGGACGTAGACCAACCGCGTAATTTGGCCAAGAGTGTGACGGTGGAGTAACTCAGTAGCGCCAGCGTATTCTGCTATCAATACGGAATTGCTTGTAATCCGCGGCTTGGAGGTTCGATTCATTCCAGTCGCGAATCAACTCGAACTGAGCGTTCCACCGCGGTGTCATTTGCCAAGCAATATCGGCACTTAAACGGATTCTGTCATCATGGCGCGCAGCGAGGATATCGCTGCGAATGCCATCGTATAGGCGCATTTCATAACGAGTCTTAATCTGTGTACTCACGGTATCGGCCCCAACTTGCCAAGCCCGTTTCCATCCCAAGCGCACAATACCGCCTTGATATTGATAAATGTCATCTGGGGTTTGTTCACGCTTAAATTGCACATTAGCACTGATAAAATGGCGGGTTTTATCGAGAAAGCGATAAAGATATAAACCCAGGCCATCACCATCACTATCGCGTAGTGGGTAATCGACAAACTGCTTTTGCGTGCGGTCGTATTGCGCACGCCAATACCACTGCTGACCAATAAAAGAGCCTATTGCCGGGCTAATACGCCGCATGGTTAAAAACGCCTGACCATTCACATCTGCTTGCGCATAGACACCCGCTAACTCGTTGATAAAGTGAGAAGCTTTGTACGTTACTTTGCCAAGGCCTGTATGCATTTGGGTGTCGCATTGCGAGTAGGTTTGCCACTGACTGTCGTAACCTTGGTAGCGGCCACTCCATTCCCAATTGACCGGCCACCGGCCGCTAGCTCCAAGCGCAACATTAAGATTTCTAGCCCAATCACCAAGACCGGAGGTGCTATCAATAGAGTCTACGGCCACATTGCTGTCGTACTCTATGCCTGCAGCCAATTCGGCGCTGAACTCCGCCTGCGCCGAAACGGCAAAAACCGCCAACATAAAGGCGGTCTTTGTTTTCAAAACTAAGGCGTTAACGCGCAAGATACGAGTCCTTCTGTTTATCCATGCGCCGCCCTATTGGCTGCATAGATTTTAATCGTCGATTTCACTACCAAGCTCATCAGCACCGTCTTCGTGACTGTCATCATGTTCGTCTTCCTGACTGTCATCATGTTCGTCTTCGTGATGACTGTCATACTGGTGATCTTCTTCAAGTTCGGTTGCCGTAAATAGGCTGCCATCATAGCTACCCTTTATCTCAAGCTGCACACCGACTTGCAACAAACCTAAGGTCACACTGCTGATCGCCGACACATCGACGGTAACACCTAACAACACAACTTGCCCTGCCGCAAGATCAATACTTTCAATCGGCGCGTTTAATTTTACCTCTGTCGTGGTGTCTCCACGCTCTAACCGCAGTACACGATAGCTGCCATCACTTTCTTCGGTTAAGCGTAATTCAACAAAGTCACCCGCCTCAATACTGTTGAGATTAAACATAGCAACATCATCACGGTCGTCACGAATTCGAGTACGAGTGTCCACCAGCGCTGTGACTCCCATTACAGTCACTGTGCTAGCAGCGCTATCGGTGGCCTCAACACTGCCTTCGACTTCTAATTCAACACCGGCTGAAAATTCTATTTTACTGGCAACTATTACACCTTCAGCATCAACCACACCTTCCACTTTCACCGCGCCATTGAGCGCAAGATCGGCTTCTGTTCCGTGTTCGTAACGGGTGCTAGCAGAGTAACTGACTTGGGTTGTACCCAATACAAACAAGCCCGCAGCGGTATCTAAACTTGAGATCAGACCCGTTACTTTTGCATCAGCATCATGCTCATAACCGTGATGTTCTTGTTTGATTTTAGTGGCAGCCAGTATGCCCCCGACCAAATAACCTTCGACTTCAACACTTAAACCATCGATCAAATCATTCACGTTTAAGCTCAGTACGCTAACACTGGAATAATCTACCGCCTGATTACCGATAAAGAAGGTGCTGGCGCTAGCATCTAGATGGCTAATCACCCCGTGTAACTCGGCATTTGCGCTGTCTTCTACACCAACGAAACTGGCTTGAATATTACCATCGGCATCCACTAAGCCACTGACTTCAATCGCACTGCCGACAGTTAGAGTGGCCAAATCAATACTGTCGAACACTGTCATACTGTCGGTCACTACGCTTTGCCCTAAGACCACTAAGGTGCCAGCGGTAGCATCTACTGCACTTACCGGCCCAGACACGCTGACGTCGTAAGCAATGCTCAATGCCACACCATTAACACCGTCGTGAGTACCAATAATGGTAACTACTTGGCCGACATGCAGGTCACTCTGTCTGCCAACACGGCCATTTACATCAAACTCAGTATTGGTACTTTCAAAATGAATACCATCGACAATGACACTGCCAAAGCCATCAATGGTGCCTCGAGTAACTTGCGAGGGAGACGTTGAATTTGATGAAGAATGTGTAGAAGAATCGGATGCACCACACGCAGTTAGAAGTGCAGCGCCTGACAAACAAATAAATGTCGATAACAATGTTCTTTTCATAACGTATTCTCTTCGTTGTTAAAGGAGTTCAATTCATCCTTGTATCCAGTTAAACGAAGAGTACTGGGTTTTATTCCTTTAAATTTTACGGGAGGTGGACTTGCGGTAAGCCATATCCAAAAATAACGTCCTTACCTAAAGCACCTAAATCTTTGGCCTGAACTTCCATACGCTCTACTTTATCCGCGCCTTCGCTCTGTTCTAGCGCCAATGCAGCGGCAACAAATACCGCAGCAACCGATGTGCCATCCATCGCTTGGTCTCGCCCTGTGCTTGCATCCGCAACTCGAACCCCAACACCAGGGGCAGCGAAGGCGATGTGGTCCCCTTGGCAAGCTCGCGAATAAATATTCAGCGCGGCATCAATCGCTGTCACGGCCACCACACTAGAATACGCGGCAGGATAACGAGGAAAGGCAACAGGGCCATCATTGCCAGCCGAGGCGACGATGACCACGCCGCGATCATGAACACGATTTAATGCTTCTTCTAGCACTCGATTCGGGGGCCCAGACAAAGAAAGATTAATCACATTAACCTGTTGCGCTAGTAACCAATTCAAGCCAGCGACTAAATCAGCTGCGGTCGCCACCACTAAGCCATGATCTGTGCGAGCAAATACCACAGCATTGTCTAACTCCGCCTGCGCTAATATGCCCGGCGCCGCACAATCCGCTCGACCTGCGAATATTGATGCCATCGCAGTCCCGTGAGCATCGTCATTCGTTGCCTCGGGCGGGTAATAAGCCGCTTGATTAATGTGTACACCGGTTAAACAAGGATGGTCCTCCTGAATATGAGAGTCCATCAAACCGATCTTAACGGGTAAAGATATCGGAGCCGATATGCCCATCATCTTTGCCAACGTCGGCACAGGAGTCGATATTGAAGATGGCGTCGTTGTCCCGTCCAGCCCATATAAATGATTACTATCTGAGTCTTTTGGTGGTACTACACGCGAATCGCCGAAGGTAACTAAAATTCCACCTAATTCTGTCATGACTTCGGTGGCGATAATATCTGCACCACTCGCTTTGGCATCGTTTAATTCTTGCTCGGTTAGCAAAGCGATGGTTTGTTCAGGTAGCGCAGGAAAACCACTTTCATCGAGCATCTCTTCGAGTTGCCAAAGTTGATGAATATGATCCTCAATGCCTTGGGTGATGAAATCATCATCACCATGACTGCGAGCCTCAAACATACGTTCTAAGCGCTCTTCGAGTTCATCTTCTAATTCTTCGGCTCCCTCAAATTGCTCTTCAAGCGAATTCTCAATGTCGTGCTCGGCGCGTTCAAAGGCCTCATCTTCATCCTCGCTTTCTATCTCTGCCGTCATCGATTGTTCTAACGCTTCTTCTGCATCGTCATCCGCCCACACACAGCCCACAGCGACGAGCAGGCAGGTCGAAATAACAAAATGGCGCCATCTGGCGGGGTTGCGTTTCATGAAGTTCCTCGGTACAAACTTGGCAGCTCTCATCACTATAACGAAGATTTTGCATTTTTATTTCACAACATGGGAATAAAGCCCATTAACGGGCGTTATTACAGGTATGGATACAACCGAATCGGCCTTTCGCCAACAACTGATTGCCGCATTGCCAGCATTGCGGCGCTATTGCTACGCCCTAACATCACATCCGCAAAATGCGGAGGATCTATTGCAGGCATCGGTTGAACGCGCACTCAGTCGATGGCAACAATACCAAGTCGATAGCCATTTTGATCGCTGGTTGTACCGTTTATGTCGAAACTATTGGATCGATACCATGCGTAAACAGAAGCCCAGCGAAACGTGGGATGAAGAACATGATTATGAGCAGCAAACGCTATCCACCGAACAGGTTTACAGCGCCAGCGCAGCCTTAAATAAGGTTCAAGCTCACATGCAAAAATTGAATGAGGCAATGCGCTCAGTACTCTACTTAGTTGCTGTCGAAGGTCGTAGCTATCAAGAGGCCGCCGATATTCTTAACGTGCCGATTGGTACGGTAATGAGCCGTTTAACCCGCGCGCGTCAGCAACTCAGCCGCAGCGTTGGCGATATTTAAGGGGAGAGCAATGACTAATTACAGCGATGAACAATTATCTGCATTTTTAGATAACGAACTATCACCGAGCGAATACCAACAGTGCGCCGAGGACATCGCCGCCAACGCAGAACTGCAACTACGTGTGGATGCCTTGCGTGCCGCTGACGAAATCGCCCGAGACTATTTTAAAAGTGTCGATGAGCAAGCCGACAACAGTGCATTAATCGACTTAATCAACTCGGCACCATCAATGAACTCGGCAACGTCGGCCGCGAACAAGATCGTAGCCTTTCCGGCAAAGAAACCACTATTGACTCGCATTGCGAGCTTAGCCATCGCCGCCAGTGTTCTGTTTGCAGTCGGTGCTCTATGGCGTACTGTCTCAGTCACCTCACCCTATGCACAAGAGCAAGTTTTGTTGTCGGAACTGAGTAGCGGTGAAATTCGCAGCTATGACGATTCTCGTGCCGAGTTAGTGCAGAGTTGGCGCACGAGTAACGGTGAAGTCTGTCGCGAATTAATGCTGCATCGCGCTGAAGGCTCCAACACTATAATCGGCTGCTGGCACAATTATGGGTGGGAAATTACAACACTCGACAACGATACCGCCGACTACCAACCCGCATCGTCTAACGATGTCACTTTCGGTGCTGAGCGCTTAACGCCAGAAGAAGAAAGACGCTGGCTTGAACAACACTGACGTCTATTACCAAGCCTAGTTCGGCCACATCCCTCCGATGGCGGCAAGTTTCTGTCTAATTTGCTGAGTTTAACGTCAAGTTATGCTCAATCTTACTTGCCTACGCGCCCCCAAACCCTGCACACTCCTGTGCTGAGCGGCGAATGACTAGATAACGGATGTATCGCAGCCCATGATCAAATGGATTGCAGCATGAATGCTGCCAAGGAGAAAGTTGCCATGAACTTAAAGCCGACGGCGAGTCTTATCGGCATGCTACTGGGTGGCGTTTCACTACTCTCAGGATGTAGCCCCAGCGTACAAACGAATTTAATTCACCCCGATGCTGATAAGAGCATTGTTTTTAGTGCCAGCAAAGGCGGGGTGAAAGGCAATGTCAGCCTACTTGAGCTAGAAGTCGGTGGTAGCATCGTCGCCTCCACCAGTGCCTCGTCGTTAGAATATACCGGCGGCCCCTATCCCATATTTAGCAATATGATGCTGCCGTATAAAGTCTATGCGCATTCGAACTATGGTGTAAAAACCAACACAGGCTCACTTTACATCGCTAACCCGAAAGGCCATTACCGCTACACAGTTGCATCAGGCAGCAACAATGGTTACCCCAATAGCACTGCCGAGCAAACAGGGCCGAATCTTTATCGGTTAGATAAAGCCGTTGTTCGCACCCATGCACAGAATGCCGTTATTGAATACGCCAACGCCCGAGGCTTAACAACTACTCAGGTATTAGCCACCGCCGATCATATGGTGGAAGCGGTTGCGCGCTATGTTTCTCAGCATATGAGCTGGCGCTCGGACGAACTCAACCGCCAAGTCTTTGCTGACAATGGCTACGAATCCTACTCTCCGGGATGGGACTTTCCACAACCGGCCGATTTGACCTTAACCATCTCCGGCGACTTAAATAACGTCAGTTCATCGGATGATTTTATGGGCGACTGCGAAGACCATGCGATTTTACGCGCTGCCCTCTTGCGAGCGTTAGGCTTCGCACCGTGGGCAATCTGGGATGTAATTGATAATCCAGTGAGCCACGAATATAACGTCGTACTTTACCAAGGCGCCTTTCGCTTAATGGATTACGGCACCATCGACCGCTGGCTAGAAACCCATACTTGGGATGCCCACCAAAGCTATTACGGATGGAATGAAGAGCATGGCCCGCGTGGAACCGCTGACCTGAATCACGATTATTTAAAAGATAATACGCATAATTATCCTGGCGGACGTAGCAACGGCAATACCTGGAGCTACCAAGGTTACTACGAAGACGTCGCGCCATAAGCCCAGATTAAAGAGGAATGAACATGAATTGGTTACGTATGATGGGCTGCTTGGTTGGCGTTATTGTCAGTGCTAGCACCCTTGCTGTTGAGCAAAAAATATCGACGATGGACGTCGGACCTGCAGGTATTATTATCACCCATATGGAAGGCAAGATAGCGTTACAAGATGGTGCCGCACCGACGACAGATATCAAGCTGACCATTACCAATAGCTCCGAAAAGAACTTCACCGGCACAATCGGATTTCGTGGCGGTGATAGCCAACCGATTACTTTAACGCGTGGCAATACAGCGACCATAGCGGTAGCACCGGATGTGCAATACCGCGGCGAACGCGGTCATATTCAAAAGGCGGCGATTGATTTAACCATTTTAATGGATGGTGACCTACCCCAAAACGCCGTTGAATCGGTGAACGTTGCCGTATCTCTGCCAGAGGGTGGCAGCCCATTGATGAAAGCCACACCGCCGCTAATCGAGAACGAAGGAGCTGTACCGTCGTATATTTTGTTTTCTCGCGGGCAATACACATCGCCTCTGACCATGCTCTATACCATGGCGCCAGTGAATGTACGCATTCACAAAACCCTAACACCTAATCCGATTAAAGAAGGGCCTGTGACCGTGTCGCTCACCCTAACCAACGTCGGCAAAGAAACGGCGAAAGGCTTAATTATTAAAGACAGCCTAGATCCGCGTGATTTTTCCGGCGAAGGAGAAGGCTTTACGCTCTATCAGGGTGAAGTCAATGATCAGCGTTTGTTATGGGAACACACGCTAGAGAGCCTTGGTGCAGGAGAAAAAACGACCATCTCCTATGAAGTAATCGCCAATGGCGCTGTGCATGATGTCGCTCTTGATGCCGCTAGTGTCATTGTCGATCAAGAACTTGCGGGAATCAGTAATAAGGTTTGGCTACATAAGTAGCACTGCCATTACTGAATTAAAACCGAGTAAATCCCTAGGTTTTTAATAAGTGGCGGACATTCCTGTCAGCCACTTCTTGCTAAATAACAACCATAACAATAGTTAAACTCTTGCAGCCCAGAACCTGAGCGACCTGCACAATTCAGCAACATTTCTTAACGATAAATAACTACATTTTGTAGGTGTATTTTTCAAAACACTCGCCAAATAACTGCTAAACTCAAGGTCACGTCATTAGTTAGGAGTTACAGCATGAATCGAATTACCCCATTGCTAGCAGCCATGTGCGTATCAAGTGCACTGGTCGGTTGCTCTAATACCAATAACGATAACGCCTCTGCCTCGACAGAAACCGGCAGCGAATCATTATCGGGTAAAGTCGCGGACGGTTATTTAGCGGGAGCCACAGTCTGTTTAGATCTCAATGATAACCAAGAATGTGATGCCGATGAGCCGTCCACGACATCGACCTCGGGCGGTGCATACACCCTCGAAGGCGTAACCGCAGAGCAACTAGCCAGTGCTGCGATTCTGGTAGAAATTGTCGTCGGTGAAACCATTGACGAAGATAACCCTGGCGTTGCCATTGATCGTACCTACACCTTAACCGCCCCTGCGGGTTACAACTTCGTCAGCCCTCTTACCACCATGGTACAGAACGAGGTGCGTGAAAGTGGTTTAACTCCTGACGAAGCCAAAGCTAGCGTACAAACGAAACTCGGTACCGAAATTGATCTTGCCGACGACTATGTTGCCGGTAGTAGTGACGAAACCAATGGCGCGGAGTTTGCGCGCCTGCACAAGGTGGCCCAAGTTACCCGTGTGGTGATGCAAAATAACATCGAAACCGTCAAACAGCTCACTGACGGCACTGGTGTTGCGTTTGAAGACCTACTGTCACTCATCGTTAAACAAGTTGTCGCTGCACTTGACACTATTTCAGCACAAGTGGATGCCGCAGGTGAAAGCTTTGATCCTGATGATGTTGTTTCCTCGGGTGGCGTTGACGGCGCCAACGTTGATACCGCAACCATTAACGACGATCTTGCCGAACGCGAAGCAAAACGCAGTGCGACCGATGTAAGCATTGCCGAAGTATTAACTTCCGGAGACAGCCTGCACTTTTTTGAAAGTGATGAGTACGACCAAGGCGTTGTTGATTTCTTTTACGGCACCGTGAGCGCCGATAGCAGCAATAATGTCACCATCACGCGCTCCATTTACAACAGCTCAACCGAATCTTGGGATGCTGACTCAGAAGACAATGCTGATACCTACCAAGATTGTATTTTGGATAGCGGTGCTTGGAATTGTGTCTCGGATAGCTCTGAAACCATTACGGTATCGGGCGATAGCGTTATTGTTAAGCGCGGTGGTCTTGATGCCTCTAAGGAAGTCATTACCGGTATTTCAGTCGATTTAACCGGCAAGCGCATCGCCAGCTTCGCCGACGACGAACGTTATGAATACGTACTCGACCCTGCCGCTACCTTTAGCGAGGGCGCTACTGGATATCGTTTAAGCTTTGTTCGTGACTCGGCTATTCACGTCATTTTCAACGATAACGTTGCAACGGTATCTGAGTGCTGGGATGGTTCTGCCAGTTCTGAAGGTCCATTCTCTCCAACCGATACATGGTGTAATAACGTATTCCTGCGCACCGGTGACGGCAACTACGAAACCGATGGCGATGCGGCGACGACTCTATCTCAGTTAGTTTCTAGCACAGCAGCTAGCAACCCAAATGATCCTTCCGATATTAAAGGCACCGAACTTTATGGTCATGATATTAGCATCATGGCAGAGTTCATCAGCGGCGGCGTCGCTAACTATTATTTAGTCGACTATCGCGAAGGTTCTACGACGTCATTGTCCACTAAATACACCGGCACTTGGGCACAAAATACGGTTGATACTAAGGTAATCATGCAATTCACCTTACCTGCCATATTGATCTCAAAAGGCGATCTGGACGACGACGAGAAAACCCAGTTCTTTACTGTTCATGATGGCTATGTACGTCGCGGCGGCATCATTCCAGCCGGTAGCAGCAATGACAATCAATGGGTATTCAATAACAGCGCACGCGATCAAATCAAAGCCGCATTTGATTACAGTTTGCTAACTGACCTTGAACCTTGCTCAACCGGTGATATTGAAGAAGGCGAAGATCAAAGCGGTGTTGCAACGGGCGGAACGTCATCCGATTTTATTGCCGCTGCTGAAGCATGTTCAGCCTCTAGCTTTGTCAGTGCAGACCTAACCGATCAAACCTTTGTATCGGATTTTGGCGTGTTTAATTTCAAAGCCGCAGGTGCGGGTGTGTTTGTTGGCGAAGTAGGTGGTGAAGAAGATTCCGTTCTCGACTTTACTTGGGCAATCAATAGCGCTGGCCACGTGGTCATTAACACGTCTAATACACAAAAGGGCGAGACGACATTCCTGCGCTTAACGATGGCGAAAATTGAAGTGAATGCACGTCAAATTAGCTTAAAAACCTTTAGCCAAGAGGCCGGTACATCTGCCGCGGTTGATCAAGCCGTTGGCGAAGTGTACGGCGAAGTTTGGGCAATTAAATAACCTCAAACCCAACATAAAAAAGCCCAGCAATTGCTGGGCTTTTTTATGTTCGTTAATCGTTAAAAATCAGCCAACATATTGCGCAAACTGCTCAGCGTTTCTTGTCCGCGCTGCTTTTGCTCTTCAGCGCTGGTTTCGGTTTTACCTTCCCAAAGAATATCATCGGGCGGTAATTCATCCAAAAAGCGCGAATGCGTAGTCGACGCTGCTTCACCATACTGACGGCGCTTCGCTGCGTACGTCAGTGTTAACGTCCGCTTTGCACGGGTAATACCCACGTACATTAAACGGCGTTCTTCTTCGATCGTATCGGCTTCAATGCTGTTGCGGTGCGGCATGAGTTCTTCTTCCATGCCCATGATATACACATGCGGAAATTCCAAACCTTTTGACGCGTGCAGCGTCATTAACTGCACTTGATCACTTTCGTCTTCTTGCGCTTGTTGCTCCATCATATCGCGCAAAATCAAACGTCCTACGGCATCTTCGATGGTGCATTCATCACCCTCTTCTTCCGCTTTTGAAATCATCTTGCTAATGGAGTCGATTAAAAACCACACGTTTTTCATGCGCCGCTCGGCTTGATTGGGCGTACCGGAGTTTTGCAATAAATAGCTTTCGTAATCGATGTCGGTGATCATTTCTTTAATCGCCGCCACTGGGTCATCGGTATAAGCATTGCGAGTAATACCATCGAGCCAATGGCCAAACCGACGCAAGCGATCCAGCGCCTTAGGCATCAGTGACTGTTCAAGCCCCATCTCAGTGGTGGCCGACAACATACTGGTGCCACGCATGGCGGCGTATTCGCTTAGCTTTTCAATCGTAGTCGGGCCAATTTCACGGCGCGGGGTATTAATAATGCGTAAAAAAGCAGCATCATCGCTGGGGTTAATGATTAAACGTAAATAGCCCATGATGTCTTTGATTTCATTGCGGCCAAAAAATGACTGGCCACCACTGATTTTGTAAGGCACCTGATAGGCCTGCAATTTCATTTCGATATTGCGCGATTGATGATTACCACGGTACAGCACGGCAAAATCTTTATAGCCGCAGCCATAACGCAAGCGGCGCTCAACAATTTCCGTCGCGATGCGCTCGGACTCAACGTCGTCGTTGCGACATTTAAGAATCTTAATCGGATCGCCGTAGCCCATATCGGACCAGAGCTTCTTCTCAAACTCGTGCGGATTGTTATCAATCACACGGTTAGCGGCGTTAAGGATTAAACCGGTGGAGCGATAGTTTTGCTCCAGTTTGACGATCTTCAGCGTTGGGAAATCTTTCTTCAACAGCGACAAGTTTTCTGGCTTAGCGCCGCGCCAAGCATAAATCGACTGATCGTCATCCCCAACCACAGTCAAACCGGTACGATGACCCACGAGTAACTTAACCAGCTCATACTGACTGGTGTTGGTGTCTTGATACTCATCCACCAGCAAGTAACGAATCTTCTTCTGCCAGCGTGTTAATACTTCCGGGTTATTCATAAACAACACGGTTGGCGCCATGATCAAATCATCAAAATCGACCGCGTTGTAGGCCTTGAGCATGCGCTGATAAACCGAATAGGTTTGCGCAATCAGCGAATCTTGCTGAGTTTGGGCCATGTTAACCGCTTGCTCAGGAGTAATAAGATCGTTTTTCAGATTGGAAATAGCGCTCTGAATCATGTCGAGCATATCGCCATCGTCACCGTGCTCACGGTGCATAACGTCACGGATAATGCCTTTGCAGTCGTCTTGATCAAGAATCGAAAAGCCCGGCTTGTAGCCTGCTGTTTTGTGCTCAAAACGAATGATGTTCAAACCGAGGTTGTGGAAGGTAGAGACGGTTAACCCTTTGGCTCCGCCTTTGCCAACCAAGGCGCTGACCCGCTCTTTCATCTCGCGCGAGGCTTTATTGGTAAAGGTCACCGCCGCAATGTGGTGCGGCTTAATGCCGCAAACACCAATGAGATAGGCAATCTTACGCGTGATCACGCTGGTTTTACCCGAACCCGCACCGGCCAGCACCAACAGTGGACCGTCGATGTATTTGGCTGCTTCTTTCTGGCGGGGATTGAGTTGACTTAGATCGACCACGGACATACCTCTCTCTGGGCGGGGGATTTTAGCAGTTATCGACGGCGATTAAATCGCTCCTTTACTAACAAGACCTGACATTCGGCAGCAAAAACGCCCCAGCGACTCTCGTGTTTTCATATTTTTTCGCAATCCAACGGCAAGAGTCGCGCTAATGACCTATACATATAGGAGCCTTTAATTTAATTACGGTTTTATTGTTTTCTTATGGTGTCTCTACCAGACCACACAATACTCGACCTATTGGTTCTAGGGACGGAACGTCCCGTATCCTCAACCTTGATTCAATGGTTAAGTGAGCAACCAGGGGCCGCTGCGCATCCCATTCGTAGTGGCATGTTCGACGCCTTTATGCCGATTCCAAATGGCCATATGGTTATTGTAATCGCACCTCATGACTCACCTAATTTACGTGATCGTATTCAAGAAATGAGCAGCCACCATGCCTGCTTGATCATAGGTCGCCCTACAGAACGCGCTTATTACCCTGACGCGAGCGTGTGGCTAGATGAAGATCAACTATCACCGACATCAATCAACCATGGCTTAGAAGATTTACGTACGAGCGCTCTCGGCTTGCAGTGCCCATTACTCACGCGCCAAATGTTTTTGCGACAATTACGCATCCGCTTAGAGAAGCAATCCGATCTATTTTTGCAGGTGGTTAGTTGTCGATGGCGACCCGCTGCATCCGGCGATAGTGCTGAACTACGCTTTGCCACCCAACAAGCGTTTGAACATCGTCTGCGCTCAAATGCACCAGCCGACGCCCTAATCGGCAAATTATTAGACGATCAGTTTGTTGTGGTGAGCACCCAACAAGCAATATTGGCAGAATCTTGGCTTGCCTCATATGAAGACGACAGTGCTTATCTGTGGACGTCTTTCCTGAGTAATCCCTTGATGCTGCACAGCTATAATGACCTTGGAAAAACACTACAAGCCTGTGTGCAGCAAATTGAACACAAGCGCATGATGCAAAGCGGCATAGGTACGCGGTCACTGAGTACATCTGAGAGCTTGGTCGTGTCTGATTTAATCCGCGCGCTAAGACGCAAAGAGTTCTACCTAGAATTTCAGCCACAATTCGAAACCGCGAGTGGAAAGTTAGTGGGGGCAGAAGCCCTATTACGCTGGCTGCACCCAGAGTTAGGGGTTGTGCCACCAACGGTATTTATTCGCGATGCCGAAATGGCCGGTTTAATTCGGACCTTGGGCTTATGGGCCTTGAGCGAAACGTTAAAAGCGTGGCATCGACTTGCTGAGCGCGGACACTCATTGCGCATGGCGGTGAATGTATCCTTCCCCGAAGTAGCCGATCCTGATTACGCCGAGAAGGTGCTTCGCCTGCTGGAAGAAAACGGCGTGCCATCCTCTTGTTTAGAGTTAGAGCTGACCGAAACTGCCATGATGCTGGATGCCAGTGTGTCACTGCTAAATTTGCGCACACTAAAGCAGGCGGGTGTTCACATCGTATTGGATGATTTTGGTACGGGGTTTTCATCACTCTCGCACCTCAACGAGCTCCCACTAACCGGCATAAAACTCGATCGTGCGTTTGTAACGCCGTTAGGTTCTGACGGCCCACAAACACATATCGTTAGCTCTATGTTGTATTTAGCGCGGCGCTTAGGCTTAGAAACAACTGCCGAAGGCGTAGAAGACAGCAAATGCTTAGAGGTAATTCACTCTCTCGGCTGTGATCGGGTTCAAGGCTTTTTATACGCCCAACCTATGTCTCTCGATCACCTCATCGAACGTATTGATGGCGAACTTATTATGAGCGAGGGATCTGGGCAACAGTGCCTGTTTTAGGCGCTACGGGTAAGGGAACAACAGGGACAGCACCCGTTTCACCGAAGAAAGCCTTCGCATCAAATGGGCTAGGCGTTACTTTGTGGTAATACACCATACCCGCAACAATAACAGCTGTAACAGCCAAGAAAATAACCAATTGCTTTACCGAATCAGAGTCGCGCATCAAGTGCTCCAACGCTACAAAAAAAGATGAACTGTCTTTTTAGTCTGGTCTAGTCTCGGTAGAACGCAACTTTACAAAGTTTACCATTCCCTCTTTACAATATTCATAGATAAAAGACGTCCAAGATCTCTAGCACTGACATCTATAGTTCTGGCTGATCGACTAGCATCGGCCATCGCCTGACCGCTAATTGAAGACCATTCAATGAAGTAATCGTTTTGACTAGCTAACTGATCGATAAAGACACGCTGCGTTCGCCCGTTCCCTTCCCTAAATGCATGTATCTTATTGATCCAACCCAAATAAAAACCAGCTCTTTGCCCAAAGGTATTAGCGTCTAAGCCTCGTAAATAATTTTCAGTCATCAATTGCGAGAAGCAAGCAGCAGCTTCGCGATGAATCAAAGCATACGGTAAGAAAAGTTTATTCCCTTTGCCAATCTCTACTTTTCGTAATTCTCCAGCAAACGGGTAAACATGGCGAAAAATTCTGCGATGTATTTCAGCTAAGTGTTTCAAATCAAAAGAAGGCTGAACGGGTGAAGCTATTAACTGCGCTAATGTCTGCTGGGTAATACGCCTTTCGGCTTCATTAAGAGAGGTGGTATTCGTATGCCCTAATAAATTTTTTAAACATGACGAATTGTTAATTAAATACGGATCGTGTTCAGATAAGTCGTATTGTGAATAAGCTTCCATGCGTTGGGTTCCTTCAGATCAATCAAGTCGCATTTTTATTTGTAGCCTTGCAGGCTTGAACAATTTTTTCAATTTCAGCTTCGGCATCAACCCTACCGGCGATAATGTCGCTCATCAGCCGCTCTTCTTCAGCAGAAACCTTTAGCCCCTCGATCCTGCACGATCCAGCCGCCTGAGCAGCTAAAAATTCACTGGTGATAGGTTTGTTTGGCATTGTAAAGCCCCCCGATTTACCGAAATTCGAGTTTAACATGAAGTGCTCTTTACGCAGCAACATTGGTATAAGGTACAGATTAACGCAAAACAAAAACAAATCTGCACGCTAATAGCAAAAGAATCACTCCCAATCAAAGTTTATATCTTTACGTTATTACCCGAATTACGCTCAAAGTTTAAAAACATAAATACATCAAGTCACCTGCCGGTAACGATCCAAGCTGCGATAGCCTAAGGCCTCCATAAGATGAATTTTCTCGATATGCTCGGCTTCGGCCAAATCGGCAATAGTGCGGGCAACATTTAATAAGCGGTGATAGCCACGAGCGGATAATTGCAGTCGTTCGATAGTATCCAACAGCCACGTTTGATCATCTTCTCGTAACGCGCACACGCGATCACGCGTTGCACCCGATAATTCTGCGTTAGGGCAGCCTTGCCGTTGTATTTGACGCGCGCGCGCCGCGATCACCCGTTGCTGCACCTGCTCGCTTGGCTCTGACGGCGGCGCTTGTTGCAAGACAGCCACAGGAAGCGGAGGCACTTCAATGTGCAGATCAATACGATCAAGCAGTGGCCCAGACGTTTGCCCTTGATAGCGCCGTATTTGCTCTTGGCTGCAATGGCAACGCCCCGACGGATCACCGAAATAACCACAAGGACATGGATTCATGGCCGCGATGAGCTGAAATCGGGCTGGGAAGGTGATGGAACGATTCGCTCGGCTAATAACGATACGGCCACTTTCGAGTGGTTCGCGCAATACATCCAGTACTTTGCGGCTGTATTCAGGCAATTCATCGAGAAAGAGTACGCCGCCATGAGCTAACGATATTTCTCCCGGCTTAGGGTTTCCTCCACCGCCCACCAGTGCAACCCCAGATGCCGTGTGATGCGGTGCGCGAAATGGGCGCTGACGCCAACGTTGCTTCCAGCCATCATCTTGATGACTAATCGAATAAATCGATGCTGAGACTAAGGCTTCGTCTTCGGTCATTGGCGGTAAAATCCCCGGCAAACGACTGGCGAGCATGGTTTTGCCCGTTCCTGGAGGGCCAATAAACAGAAGATTATGCTGCCCACTTGCGGCTATTTCTAACGCCCGTCTGGCCTGTGGCTGACCGCGAACATCTTGCAAATCGTCTCCCAAGCGCGTTAATGCGAAAGCATCAAGGTTAGGCTGTACCTGAGTTAGCTGATGCTGGCCATGCAAAAACGCCGTTACCTCGCTCAACCCAGAAGCGATACGGTAATCACCAGTACTGCACAAACTTACTTCAGCCGCATTACCTGCTGGCAGTATTAAAATCCGTTGTTTTTCTGTGCACTGTAACGCCGATGGCAAAACGCCCGATACCGGCTGCAAAGCACCACTTAAGGCCAGCTCACCAATAAACTCGTATTTTTCTAAAGCATCGGCGGGGATTTGATCGGAAGCGGCGAGTATGCCTAAAGCAATGGCCAAATCATAACGACCACCTTCTTTGGGTAAATCCGCAGGGGCGAGATTGATCGTGATGCGTTTCGCTGGAAATTCAAACTGGCTGTTAATGATGGCGCTGCGCACGCGATCTTTTGATTCGCGCACGGCGGTCTCGGGCATGCCGACCAAACTCAACGAGGGCAAACCATTCGATAGGTGAACTTCAACTTGGACTTGGGGCGATTCAATACCCAATTGTGCGCGGGTATAGACCTTGGCGAGTGACATTGGCATTCCTTGCTGGCGTCATTTTTTTCAGACTAATAAAAGCAACTGAGAAGCGCCATAAGGCAAAAGGCTGATGAAAAAAGGATAAAACCCAAAAAGATACTGCGCCAGCTCGGTAAAATGCCTAACATTGAAACAGTTATTCAATTTGTTACGTATAGATATCATGAGGGAAAGGCATCCAATTCCTCTGTTAAGACGTATGTCATATAACCGAGCTTGCTTAAGTGTTTCGCCAAGCTTGTGGAGAAGTTAATGATTACACCCGCTCGTATCACTCTTTCGATTGCCTTAGCTTGCGCACTTATCGGCTGTAAATCTGGTGGCGGTAGTAGCAGCGACTCTGGCTTAAGCTTGTCGGGCCAGTTAAGCATTCCGGTTAACACAGTCACCGACTCCGATGTTAACGATAGCTTGGCAACCTATGCGTCTAACAATGATCCATCGACACCACAAAGTATCCCTAACCGCGTGACGGTACATGGCTTTGCCTCGGCGGTACCGACTTTTGCAGTCGCCAGTGATGACGGCGATTTTGAGCGTTTTGATAACGAGGCCGATAAAGATGATTATTTCTCGGTTAGCCTCCAAGCGGGGCAAAAAATCACGCTGCAAGTGGTTGATTATGAGGGTAATAATACCGGATCGGCGTACAGAGGTGATCTTGATCTTTTTCTATTCCAACCGACTCTAGAAACCCCCATCTTAAGCTCTCTCAATGAATCTGAGTTTGAAGAAATCATCGTTCCCGCCGATGGCGAATACCTGATCAATGTTCGCGCTGACAGCGGCATCTCTAAATACGTACTGCGCATTCAACCAGCAGATACCAGTATTACCAGTACAGCCAATAGCAAAGGTTTTGCACCTTTCGTACTTGATCAAGCCATAGTGCAGTGGAAAGACAATAGCTCAGCGGCTAATGCTAAAGCCCTATCAGGTATAGAGCCGCCAGCAGAAACGCACAGCCGTGCATTAGGTACAACGCGGTTGAATGCCGACCATTACTCCAGCGAGTATCCGGCCAAGGTTAAAATGACGCGCACTCAAGCCGCGGCGCTAACACCACTACAAGCTTTCAATCCTGAGCTAGCTCGCGCAAGGCAAACCCTGATTGATATCAAACGCTTAAACGAACGCGACGACATCGAGTTTGCCGAGCCAAACTATATTCGCCATGCGCTGCGAACACCCAACGACCCTTTATATCGTAATCAATATCACTACAACGACATCAACCTGCCTCAAGCATGGGATATCACCACTGGCAGCCGTGCTGGCGGCGGCAATGTCATTGTTGCCGTACTCGATACTGGAGTATTTCTCGCGCACCCCGATTTAAGTAACCAATTGGTGAGTGGTTATGACTTCATTTCAGACAGCACTAATGCGAACGACGGTAACGGCATTGATAGTAATCCTGATGATCCCGGTGACAGCACTCAGCGGGGCGGTAGCTCATGGCATGGTACACATGTCAGTGGCACGGTCGCAGCGGAAACCAACAACAATACCGGCGGCGCTGGAGTTAGCTGGAGCGCTAAAATTATGCCGGTGCGCGTGCTCGGCATCCAAGGTGGGGAGTCCAGTGATATCATCCAAGGGATTCGCTATGCAGCAGGGTTAAGTAACAATAGCGGCACAGTGCCCAACCAGAAAGCCGACATCATCAATATGAGTTTAGTTAGCTACGGTGCATCAACCGCCGAGCAAAATGCCATTACCGCGGCGCGTAATGCAGGTGTCATCATTGTCGCAGCTGCCGGTAACGATGGCAGCTCCGAGCTATCCTATCCCGCCTCCTACAATGGTGTGATATCGGTTAGCGCCATCGGTCCTGATGGCAATATCGCTTATTACTCCAACTCCGGTAGTAAAATCGACGTAGCAGCACCTGGGGGTGATCTAACGGCTGATCGTAATGCCGATGGACAATCCGATGGCATATTAAGTACTTCCGTCAATGACGCCAGTGGCGCTCGTGTTGCCTCTTACTATTTAGAACAGGGCACCTCAATGGCGACCCCGCATGTGGCTGGAGTGCTGGCGTTGATGAAAGCCGTCAATCCCAATCTAACACCCGTACAAGTCGATAATGCGCTTGCAGCAGGAGAGTTAACAGATCAAAGCGGACGTAATAACGAATTTGGATACGGCGTTATCAATGCCTATAAAGCAGTTGTCGCGGCACAAAATATTGGCGGCACTAGCAGTACCACTCCCGTGTTGGAATCTTCACCGAATAACCTCAGCTTAGGTACGGATGACAACGCTACCTTTACCGTTAGCAATGCCAACCAAGACTCTACCGATCCTATGATCACCAGCGTCACTGACGATGCTAGCTGGCTAACGGTGTCGTCGAGTAGCGTCGATGCTAATGGGCTGGGCAGCTACAGCGTCACCCTTGATCGCACTGCCTTGATCGATGGTATTTATGACGCAACAATTACGGTTACCCCCGACAGCGGTTACCCCTTGTCAATCAGCGTCACTATGCAGGTGGGTGAGGTCGTGAGCGGTGGAGGCATGACGCAGCAGTACATTTTATTACTCGATGCCGACAGCGAAAACGAAGATGTTGTCGCCGAGACACAAAGTGATGGCAACGGTAATTATCAATTCACCGACCTAAAACCCGGTCGTTATATCATTAATGCGGGTTCTGATATTGATGTCGATTTGTTGATTTGCCAAAGCGGGGAAACTTGTGGTGCCTACCCGAGCTTAGGAGCAGAACAAATAATTGAACTGACGGATACAGACCGCGCTAATGTCGATTTTGTTATTAGTGTGATCGGTGGTTTTAACAGTAATGCTGCCAGCGTTCAAAGCCGCCCAATTACCAACAACAACGCGGAAGAGAGTAACGGCACAGAAGAAGATAACAGCAAACAATCAGTCCACTCTATCGCAAACTGATTGTTCATAAGCCTAGAATCTAAGCACACCAATGGCACCTGAATGCAGGGTGCCTAGGTGTAAACCATCGTCTTCAGGTTGTACCGAGGTCACATTACCCACCGTAACCGCCGCTCTGTCATGTAAACTTTGCAATACTTCGCCTTGCTCAGAAAAATGTACAATTAAACCGTACGCAGGTGGCACAGGTAATAGCCAACTGGGTAATTTGGCCATCTGATTTTTTACCCAAGGATACGGATGCAGCGCATCTAAAACGGGGCTGCGCAGAGCATACATAGCTACCCAAAAACTGCCATCGCCAGCACGCGCAATGCCATCGGGAATGCTCGGCAATCCATCAGCAAAAATCGCTTTCTCGCCTTTTCTATCGCCTGTTAGAAACACTTTGGTAATTTGATAACGATAGGTTTCATTGACCAACACAAATGACTGATCGCTGCTCACTGCGACACCATTTGCAAAGGCTAAATCATCCGCCAACAAGGTTAATTCTCCGCTCGGTTTAAACGCAAATAAACGGCCACTAGGGCGGGCTTCGAGTGCGTCATTTAAATACTGCGCTAATGGCCAATGCGTACTAGCATCCGAGAAATAAATCGTACCGTCATTACCGATATCGACATCATCAACAACGCCTAATGCCTCGCCCTGATAATGGTCTGCTAATACTTGCAATGTCCCCTCATGCGTCCACTTCAATAAACCACGAACACCATCAGCAATAATAAGTTCGTCGCTCGGCGTCATGGCCAGCCCAAGGGGACGGCCTTGAGTATTCGCAACCGTTTGCCAACGATCAGCCTCCTCACCGCCAGTGCAGAGTTTCAGAATGCTGCCATCATCGACACCAGTATACCGGCAGCCATTGCTATCGAGTGCGACATCTTCACCACCATGCACGCCTGCTGGAAGAAGAGTCATTTGTGCCGACTGCAACATGTCGTTAGGCGCATAGGCACCGTCCAGCAATTGGGGCGTTGAGGGTGTCGTCGCCGCAGAGTTAATCGGAGAAGGCAGCAATAAAGCCACACCGATAATTACGCCGAATCCAACGGCGACGTAGGTTAGTGATCGCATAATGTCCCTTTTTTATTTATAAAAAAAGCTGAGGATCTAACGACGCTCAGCTTCTATTGAAGTGTTTAGGCTACCAGATTACACCAGTAAATAACCACCATCGACATTAATGCAAGTACCTGTTGTGTAGCTTGCGGCATCTGATGCTAAATACAAAACCGTACCCGCCATTTCTTCCGGCATGGCAACACGCTTCATCGGAATGTGCATCATTGCATGTTTCAAAATAGCGTCATTCTTTGTTAGCGCACTGGCAAACTTAGTATCCGTTAAACCGGGCAACAAGGCGTTCACACGAATACCCAGTTGCGCGCATTCTTTTGCAAACGCCTTTGTCATCGCTATAACTGAAGATTTAGTAATGGAATAAATACCTTGTAAATCACCCGGCACAACGCCATTAACGGAAGCAACGTTGATAATAGTGCCGCCGCCATTTTTCTTCATCAAGTTACCGCCTTTAACGCACATAAAGAAATAACCGCGAATATTTACATCAACGGTTTTACTGTAAGCGCCTAAATCGGTATCTAAAATATGACCAAAATATGGATTAGCAGCAGCGTTATTAACTAAAATATCCAACTTGCCATGCTTAGCTTCTATCGCGCTAAAACACGCTTCAATTTGATCCATCTCGCCAATATGGCACCCCAAGGCTTCAGCGCTGCCACCGGCTTCGTCAATGGCATTAGCAACCACTTGGCAATCGTCGATCTTACGACTAGAAACAATCACATGCGCACCTGCAGCGGCGAGTAATTTTGCAATGCTTTCACCAATGCCTCGGCTAGCGCCTGTTACCAAAGCTACGCGGCCAGTAAGATCAAATAAGCTCGTTGGGTTCATATATGTTTCCTAGTTTTAACGATAGGTCAGATACTGTTTACCAGCACTGGCTAAGTGATGATGTTCATTACACGAGGCTAGGCTAACTTTGCCTTCGCGGTTATAGAGTAATTGCGATATTCCAGCATTGAGCAAGGTCCAATTTAATTCGAACGCTTTGTCATGGCTTAATCCCAAACAGTGTTGGGCAATCGCAGTGACGGGGCCACCCGAGGTAAATACCACAACATTTTTGCCCGCAGCATTGGTTATTAGATCCTCTAAAGCCCGAGTGCAACGCCCAGTAAAGTTATTCCACGATTCGATATAATCATCATCGTGCTCGCCCGACGTCCAACGTTCTACAGCCTTTGCAAATAATTCCTGAAATGCTTTACGACGATTTTTTTGTGTCAGCAACCAAGCGCCTAACGCAGCTTTATGTTTAAAGTGCGGAAAAGCACAAGCAATAACATCGTCTGAATCAAATTCATTAAACCCAGACATTTCGACAATCGGCCCAAAACTATGCCAATGCCGCTGCGCCGATTGCATCGTTTCGCGATGGCGCTGCATGGCGCCATGCACAACCATCGGCGCTTCAATGCCGCGCTGAGCCAGTGCCTTACCGACTAGCTCGCCTTGAGCAAAACCTAATTCGGACAGTTGATCATAATTTAATTTGTCAAAACCCGCCTGACCATGACGTACCAGATAGATGCTGGCCATAATTTAATGGCCAGCCTTTGGTAATTGGCTGCGCTTGATAATGCGATTACAGCGCCAGTTTAAATAATTCACCATAATCCAAAAATTCTTAAAGGCTGGATTATCGGTTTGCTTATGGTGATAACGGTAATAAATTTGTTGCGCAATAACCGCTAAGCGAAACAAACCAAAGACTTCATAAAAAGGCCACATGGCTTTATCGAGATTCATACGTTGACAATAATGTTCAACGATTTCGTTACGCGTTAGCATGCCTGGTAAATGGCTCGGCTGACGACGAACTGATCGCATAACTAAGTCATCGTCAGCTTGTATCCAATAAGCCAATGCACCACCTAAATCCATAAGAGGATCACCTAAGGTTGCCATTTCCCAATCAAGAACACCGATTATTTCACCCGGATTATCGGGATTAAGAACCACGTTATCCATACGAAAATCGTTATGAATAATACACGTCGCTACGTCGTTCGGCTGATGCTCTTGCAACCATTTAATGGTCTTTTTAAAGCTGGGAACATTCCATGTTTTCGATTTACCATAGCGTTTCGTCCAGCCTTCAACTTGGCGCTGCACATACCCTTCGCCTTTGCCTAATGAATCAAGACCCGCTGCCTTGTAATCCACTTGATGCAAGTCGATAAGTTTGTCAAACGTGGAAATGCATAGATCTCGTGCTTGTTCTGCACTCAGCTGCATACCTTTCGGTAAATTACCGCGAGGAATAATTCCAACTAGGCGCTCCATAACGTAGAAATCGCTACCGATAACGCTTTGGTCATCACACATAGCAATCATTTGTGGAACATAAGGATAAACAGGTTTTAACGACGCCATGACGTTATATTCACGCTTCATATCGTGAGCACCGGCGGCCTTATGGCCCGACGGAGGACGTCGCATAATATAATCGACTGGCTTACCATCCGCTTGCGCAGGGTAACTCAATTGATAGGTTAAATTCGATGCTCCACCAGAAAACTGACGCACCTCTGGCGTACCGCTTAAACCGTCAACCTGCTGCTGCAACCAAGTATTTAGCGCTTCAACATTAAAACTGTCGCTATCGCGTAAGGCCTTGGCCTGATCGATATATTCCTTAGACATATTATTTCCTGCGCTCTTCACGCTTTTTCAATGCTTCAGCCATCTTGCCGATTTGATTACGGTAAATCCAAGGCAAGAAGCGTTTTACAAAATACGCACGACGACCGACGGGATGCGGATTGCAAATCAGTTCATTTTTCTGCATCGATACGTAAGCTGCATCGGCTACGTCGTCAGCATCTAAAGCGGATGATTCGAATACTTTATCGACGAATTTCAACATATCTGGATCAGATGTCTTCATTCCCACATTTAAATTAGTGCGGAAGAAGCCTGGGCATAATGCGGTAGTGCCAATGCCGTACGGTTTTAATTCGTAATGCATAGTTTCTGACAGTGCAACAACACCGGCTTTTGTCACGTTATAAGATGCCATCGAAGGTGCCACCATTAAACCGGCAAGCGATGCGACGTTAATAAAGTAGCCCGAACCTTGTTTTTTCATCAAAGGTGTAAAGGTGCGACAACCAAGAGCAACACCTTTTAAATTGATGTCGATGATCCATTCCCACCACGCCCACTCACCGGCATCAATACGATCTCCAGTAGCAACGCCCGCATTGTTAATGACGACATCAATGCTGCCCCAACGCTGACTCACTTCTTCAGCTAGCGCTTGCCATTGTTCAGGACTGCGAACATCCAAAGAATAAATCCAACCATCACTGCCGGCAGCTTTGACCATTGCTAACGTCTCTTTCGAACCGTCAGCATTAATATCGGCGATACAAATATGGGCTCCAGCTTTAGCAAAGCGCAGCGCTAAGGCACGACCTAAACCGCTAGCGGCACCGGTAATTAAAACGTGTTTCATTGTATATTTACTCTAACTTAAAATTATCGCTGAACGCTTCGACCAGTGGTGTATCGCATTCTAGTCTGCGAACAAACGGCTACTTAAGAGCCGTTTGTGCCACATCCGTTTGATTCTTACTTTTCTGCCATGTATTTGCGATATTTCATCAGTTCAAACTTCGCTACCAATCCACGGTGCACTTCATCAGGGCCATCAGCCAATCGTAAAGCGCGAGCCTGAGCGTAGATACCGGTTAACGGGAAATCATCAGATAAACCACCGCCACCATGAATCTGCATCGCGGCATCACATATTTGTTGCGCAATATTCGGGGCAATGACTTTGATTTGCGAAATTTCACTCATGGCAGCCATAACGCCGACCTTATCGATGATCCACGCGGCCTTAAGAACCAACAAACGCGCTTGTTCAATACTCATACGAGCATTGGCAATGATGTCGCGGTTACCACCCAGATTGGCAATCGGTTTACCGAATGCCGTGCGGCTAACGGCACGCTTACACATCAACTCAAGCGCTTTCTCCGCCCCACCAATTAAACGCATGCAGTGATGAATGCGACCAGGCCCCAAGCGACCTTGGGCAATTTCAAAACCACGGCCAGGGCCTGCGATCATGTTGCTTAACGGCACGCGCACGTTATCGAATGTCATTTCACCATGACCGAACGGCTCATCGTAGTGACCAAACACCGGCAGCATGCGCTCGATTTTCACACCAGGTGTGTCAAAGTCGAACAACACCATAGAATGCTGCTGGTGACGATGTGCTTCAGGGTTGGTTAACCCCATAAAAATACCGACTTTGCAGTTAGGATGGCCGATTCCGGTAGTCCACCACTTGCGACCATTAAGTACGACTTCGTCGCCTTCAACAATTGCGGTTGCTTCCATATTGGTGGCATCAGAAGACGCCACGCCGGGCTCAGTCATGCAAAAGGCCGAACGGATTTCACCCGCCATCAATGGCTTTAGCCACTTCTCTTGCTGTTCGGCCGTGCCGTACTTCTCTAGCACTTCCATATTGCCGGTATCTGGCGCATTGCAATTGAAGATCTCAGACGCAATAAACGAGCGCCCCATAATCTCAGCCAACGGTGCGTATTCAAGGTTGGTTAAGCCAACACCGTGAGATTCATTCGGGAAGAATAGATTCCAAAGGCCTGCGGCTTTCGCTTTTGCCTTTAACTCCTCGATGATCGGTAGCACAACCCACTTATCGTCTAGGCTGTGCAACTCGCGCAAGTAGCTTTCTTCAATCGGATCAATCTCGTTCTTCATAAACTCAGAAACGCGTTTGATGTATTCCTGAGCCTTGGGGGAGTGCTGGAAATCCATTCGATTTCTCCTAGTGGATAGCAATGATTGAATTCAGTGTACGCAGAGGATTCAGATAGATGAAATGAATAGTTGTTATCTTCAACTATTCTTAAATCTTATGAGTGAGAATCTAGCACTGAATGCGTCAGCGGGACAAAATCGGACACGAGCGCAGAATGAGATACGAACCAATCTAAAGCGCAAACAACGAACTCTGCACTTTAGAAGTGCAGCAATCAAAGCACTCAAACGAAATATTGGCTCAATCCGCAAAAAATCCGAAGAATAACTCAGGATTTTTCTTATTATTAAACATGGCATAGCTCATGCAGTGATGTTAACTAGTGAGCCAACGGCGGCTCTTACAATTTAAAGAATTCTGGATAACGGCGTCCATCTCACGAGCAATTTTTGTTTGTGGGAGGACGCCGTTTTTTTTGGCTCCGAGCCAAGCTGTCCAAACGATTGACTAACTTTTAATAACCTTATGAGGTGAGACTATGTCTTATTTAGCTCCAGCGGAGTTCGTCACCAAGATGGTGGATGCAGGCGAATCTAAAATCTTTATGTCGACGCGCGATACATTAATTCGTGCTTATATGGCAGGTGCGATTTTGGCATTGGCTGCGGCATTTGCGGTAACCGTCGCGGTCCAAACGGGTGTGTTTTTAATCGGTGCAATTCTATTCCCTGTCGGTTTTTGTATGCTGTACTTAATGGGTTTCGACTTATTAACCGGTGTGTTTGTCTTGTGTCCATTAGCATTATTAGATAAACGTCCAGGTGTAACCGTCGGCGGCATATTGCGTAACTGGGGCTTAGTTTTTCTCGGTAACTTCGCCGGTGCTTTAACGGTTGCCTTTATGATGGCTTTTGTTTTTACAATGGGCTTCAACACGGATCCAGGTGCTGTGGGTGCCAAGATCGCTTCTGTTGGTGAAGCGCGTACTTTAGGTTACGCCGAACATGGTGTAGACGGTTGGTTGACTATTTTCATCCGCGGCATGCTATGCAACTGGATGGTATCAATGGGCGTTGTGGGCGCAATGATCTCCACCTCAGTAAGCGGTAAAGTTTTGGCCATGTGGATGCCAATTATGTTGTTCTTCTTTATGGGTTTTGAACACTCAGTAGTAAACATGTTCTTGTTCCCTTCTGGCATCATTATGGGTGGCGACTTCTCTATCGCTGATTATTTCATCTGGAACGAAATCCCAACCGCTATCGGTAACCTTGTCGGTGGTTTGGCGTTCACTGGCCTAACTCTATACACTACTCACGTACTGACTAAGCCAAAGCGTAATGCTTAATAGAACGCGGGCTGTCTTTAAATAAAAGACGGTAACTTAAAAGCCTCAGTAAGTTATTACTGGGGCTTTTTTCTTAGGGAAATAATGATGGAAAGATGCCTGAAAGTAACCGTTGGACAATGCTCAGATAAGGGCATTAAAGATCTCAATCAAGACTTTCATGGCGTTGCTATTCCGCAAGAACCCCAGCTTAGCTCTAAAGGCATTGTCATCGCTCTTGCTGATGGCATTAGCAGTAGCACCGTCAGCCAAATAGCAAGCGCGGCAGCTATTAATGGTTTCTTAAGTGATTATTACTGTACTTCCGAAACTTGGTCGGTAAAGCAGTCCGCACAGCGTGTTTTATACGCCACAAACTCATGGCTGCACTCACAAACGCGTCAAAGTCAATATCGTTACGATAAAGACAAGGGCTACGTCTGCACTTTTAGTTGTTTAATAATCAAGTCCAATACAGCACATGTTTTTCATGTTGGCGATACGCGCGTCTACCGCTTGCATGATACATCCATGGAGCAACTCACTAACGATCATCGCCTGTGGATATCGGAAGACAAAAGTTATTTAAGTCGCGCGCTTGGCATTGATCAACAACTGGATATCGACTACCAAACCTTTGCCGTAAGCAAAGGCGAAATTTATATGTTAGCTACCGACGGAGTGCATGAATTCGTCAGTGCCAATGATATTATTGCCAGCATAAAACAGAGTGGCGACAACTTAGACTTAGCCGCTCAAACAATTGTCGATAAAGCTCTTGCCAACAAGAGTGATGACAACCTCACGATTCAGATATTACGCATCGACGACTTGCCTGATCAAGGTCTCAACGAGGTTCAACTACAAATTACCGACTTACCTTTCCCGCCAGAGCTGGATGCTCGCATGGAATTCGATGGCTACGAAATTATTCGTGGTTTGCATTCTACGAGTCGCAGTCATGTATTTCTGGCTAAAGATATTGAATCTGACCAACGCGTGATTCTTAAAATTCCTTCAATTGATTTACGTAACGACCCCGCCTATTTAGAACGTTTTTTGATGGAAGAATGGATTGCTAAGCGAATAAACAGTGCTCATGTACTAAAGCCTATAGCCAATGCCCGCCAACGACAGTTTTTATATGTAGCAATGGAGTTTATTGAAGGTAAGAATCTTGCCCAATGGATGCGTGACAACCCAAAGCCGAACCTAGATGACGTGCGCGACATTGTTGAGCAAATAGCTAAAGGACTGCGAGCATTCCATCGTTTAGAAATGCTGCACCAAGATTTAAAGCCCGATAACATCATGATTGACCAAAGCGGCACTGTGAAGATCATCGACTTTGGTGCCACCTTAGTCGCTGGCTTAGAAGAGATGGAAAGCGCTATCGATCAGCCATTGATCTTAGGCACTGCACAATACAGCGCACCAGAATATTTTTTAGGTGAAAACGGCAGCATCTATTCCGATCAGTTTTCATTAGGTGTGATTACCTATCAGATGCTAACAGGCAAGTTACCTTATGGTTCGAATATCGCTAAAGCTAGAAGTAAAACAGCGCAAAACAAACTAAAGTATCAATCACTGATTAGCGATGACTGCGAAATTCCGGCATGGATTGACCATGCTATTCGCAAGGCCGTACAGGTCAATCCTTACAAGCGCTATGAGGATTTATCTGAGTTTGTTTACGATTTACGCCATCCCAGTAAAACCTTCTTAACTAAAACAAAACCGCCCTTACTGGAGCGAAACCCAGTCGTATTTTGGCAATCGGTCTCGATCATACTTCTAATCGCATTACTAATTAGCTTATTTGCTAAAAGCTAATTAATACTTAGAGAAATAAAAAACGCAGCTTAAAGCTGCGTTTTTTAAAACCGTCACTGGTAAATCTTACCTTTTTTCTCATTTTTATCAGGCCGGGTCTTAAAGCGCTTATGTAGCCATAAATACTGAGAAGGATGTTCACGCAGTCTGCTCTCTAGAAAAGCATTTGCTACGCGTGCATCTTCGACTTCATCGTCACTAGGGATTGGTAATGGATCATAAGCGGTTAGTACATAACCACTATTATCTTCTTTACGAAAGTAGGTCATTGGAATGACGACCGCGTTGCCTGCCTTGGCTATTCGAGAAGTAGCAGTAATAGTTGCTGCTGGTACACCAAAGAAATCGACAAACACACTATTCTTACGTCCAAAATCTTGATCTTGAGCATACCAAAGCACATTGCCTTTTTTCAGCGTTCGAATAAATCCACGAATATCTTTACGGGTGAAACATTGCTGATATAAACGATCTCGATTGCGTTCCATGACATAATTCATGACAGGATTATCTTGAGGGCGATAGCTCACGCTTACAGGCAAGATATTCGTGGTTAATGAACCTGCCAAATCTAGCATTGAGTAATGAGCGCCTAAAAGCATCACACCACGACCTTCAGCCAGGTGAGATTTAACCTGATCAAAGCCAATGAACTCGGTACGATCAAGTAGATAATCTGGAGCACGAAACCACGCCATCATGGTTTCCATTAAACCAATGCTGTTGTCGATGAAAATCTGACGAACCAATATTGCCCGCTCTTGCTCTGATTTCTCCGGAAAGCAGAGTTCAATATTACGTTCAGCAATGCGGCGCCGACTTTTTGCAACTTTATGCAGTAACAAACCAATAACGCGGCCAATCGCTAACTGCCAAGCATAAGGTAAAAACGTAAGAGCGCGCAGCAATCCCAGCCCCAGCCACACGAACCAGTGCTGGGGCATCAATAAAGATTTAGGCATTCAACCAGTCCAAGTAGGCGAACACACCTTGTTCTACGTTAGCAAATGCATCGGTATAGCCTGCAGCACGCAATGCACTAATATCTGCTTCAGTGAAGCTTTGATATGCGCCCTTCAAATGTTCGGGAAATGGCGTATACGATTTACTACCTTGCAGGCCTTTTTCACCATGCCACTTAATCACGGCGTCAGCGACATCATTAAAGCTCTGACAGTTACCCGTTCCTAAGTTAAAGATGCCACTTTGTGTTGGGTTTTGCCAAAACCATAAATTGACTTTGACGACGTCACCAACAAAAACAAAATCGCGACGCTGTTCGCCATCACCATAGCCACCGCTGCCACCAAACAACTTACAGATACCGTTGTCTTTTAGTTGATTATTAAAGTGGAAAGCGACCGATGACATTGAGCCTTTATGCTGCTCGCGCGGACCATAAACATTAAAATAGCGGAAACCAACAACCTGACTTGGAAATACTTTATCTGGATAAGTGCACTGTAGTTGGCGTACGTATTGATCAAACTGCCACTTGGAGTAGCCATAAACGTTTAACGGCTTTTCGAAACGACGTTCTTCTTTAAAAACATCGCTGCCACCGTAAACAGATGCACTGGACGCATACAAAAAGGCAATACCTTTTTCTAAACAAGCATGTAGCAAAGTTTTAGAATATTCATAGTTATTTTCCATCATGAATTTGCCATTCCACTCTGTAGTGGAAGAACAAGCACCTTCGTGGAAAATCACTTCAACGTCATCAAGCAGGCCGTCATCTAATTGCACGCGCTGCAAAAAATCGTCTTTATCTAAATAGTCAGCAATATCGCAATCGCTGATATTGTAAAACTGCTTACCATCACTAAGGTCATCAACCACAATAATATCGGTGCGGCCTTGTTCATTAAGCGTTTTTACAATATTGCTACCAATAAAACCCGCACCACCGGTCACGATAATCATGCATCTGTCTCCTGAATTCGTTTTACAATCGCACTAGTAGAGCAGTTGTCTTTAAAGCTTAAAATAATAACGTCGCCACCATTTTTTTGTACGCACTGGCCACCGGCCACTTGCTCAATTTTATAATCGCCACCTTTGACTAAAATGTCAGGTAATACTCGGCAAATTAAGCGTTCAGGCGTGTCTTCAGTAAACGGGACAACCCAATCAACACTTTCCAGCCCTGCCAACACCGCCATGCGATGATCAATGGTATTGATCGGTCGGCTTGGGCCTTTTAAACGACTTACCGACTCATCCGCATTAACTGCAACTAATAGTCGATCACCTAGTGCTTTGGCTTCTTTTAAATACTGCACATGGCCGGGATGAATAATGTCAAAACAGCCATTGGTCATGACTAATGTTTCACCACGCGCACGCGCTTCTTGCACTAAAGCCATTAAGGATTCTTCATCAAATAAACCAGCACCTTGCTGACTCTCGCTGCGTAACTCACGACGTAATTCTTCGGTTGTTACGGTTGCCGTGCCCAACTTACCAACGACAACACCCGCAGCAGTATTAGCTAACGTCGTTGCCTGTTGGAAATTTTGACCTGCGGCTAAACACGCGGCTAATACCGAAATAACGGTATCGCCGGCACCGGTAACATCAAACACTTCACGAGCGCGCGTTGGTAGGTGGAAAGGTTCTGCATCGCGCTCGATCAGTGTCATACCTTTTTCGCTACGCGTGACCAATACTGCCTGCAAATTATAACGCTGAATTAACTCCTGCCCCTTAGCGACCAATTGCTCATCGGTTAAGCACGGACCAACAACGGCCTCGAACTCACTAAGATTGGGGGTAATTAAAGTGGCACCGCGATAGCGCTCGAAGTCGGTACCTTTTGGATCAACCAAGACAGGAACATTTTGCTCACGCGCAACTGCAATTAAGCGCTGCGGATTACTTAAAGCCCCCTTACCGTAATCCGACAAAATAACGACACCCGCACCTTTGATACGCTGATCAAAATCGACATACAGATGACTTAAATCGGTCGCATCAAATGCTTCTTCAAAATCCAGTCGAATCAATTGCTGATGACGGCTGATAATGCGTAGTTTGGTAATCGTGGGGTGCAGAGGATGATGGAGAAAGCTACAATCGACGCCAGATTTTGCCAACATATCAGCAAGCGCAGAGCCGTTGTCATCATTACCTGTAATTCCGAGTAAATCCACTCCTGCGCCAAGCGTCGCTATGTTGAGAGCTACGTTACCGGCTCCACCCGCGCGATTTTCAATATCTTGAATTTTAACCACTGGGACAGGCGCCTCAGGTGATATACGCGAGGTCGGCCCTTGCCAATAACGGTCCAACATTACGTCACCAAACACTAAAACACGGGCTTGATGAAAATCGGGAATGGTTACATCCATCGTTAACTTCACACGAATTTTGAAAGGCGCCAGTCTAACATATTGATCTAGCCAGTTCCGCTATTCAGTGTTTCATTACCTAGGCATATCAGCACTCACATTGGCTTGTGCTATGATTTGACTCCCGTCGCCTGTGTTGATTTGGATTATCGTGCCTCGATACTTATACACCCTGCTTTATACTCTGTTACTGCCGATTTTTGTTGCGCGCCTCTGGTGGCGTGGTCGAGTAAATCCCGGCTATCGTCAACGCATATCTGAGCGTTTTGGCATCATCCCACATCGTCCTGCAGCAAATGGCCTCTGGATTCATGCGGTATCGGTCGGCGAGACCTTAGCCGCTGCACCACTGGTGCGCCGCTTTATGCTGCAACATCCTAATGTCCCCGTGATAGTTACCACCACAACGCCAACGGGATCTGAACAAGTTAAACGACTATTCGGCGAAAGCGTGTTTCACATGTACTTGCCTTACGATGTTCCATTATTTTTAACGCGATTTATCCATAAGTTACGGCCCGGCTTATTAATTATTATGGAAACAGAGCTTTGGCCCAATTTACTGGCTAGCTGCGCCAAGCACCGAGTGCCGGTAATGCTTGCAAACGCGCGCCTATCGGAGAAATCAGCGCGGGGTTATCAGAAATTTAACAAGCTAACCGCACCGATGCTCAGCCAGCTGAGTCTTGTGGCCGCGCAGAATGCGGATGATGGCCAACGCTTTTTGTCCTTGGGGCTTGCTGAAAATAAACTCGATGTCACCGGCAGTATTAAGTTTGATGTGACTGTTCCAGCAGGTATTAACGCTAAGGGGGCGGAGCTACGTCAGCAATGGGGTAGCGAACGTCGTGTACTGGCTTTAGCCTCAAGTCATCCGGGCGAAGATGAACGTCTTTTAGACTTATATCCGCTACTGCTTAAAGCCTGTCCAGATTTGCTACTGATGCTGATACCACGACACCCAGAACGTTTCGAGGCAGTGACCAACGCAGTACGCAGTCGCGGACTAAGAGTGCAACGCCGCAGCAATGGCCCAGCAACAAAAACAACCCAAGTATATGTCGCCGACAGCATGGGTGAGATGCTGCTGTTACTGGCCGCCGCCGACGTGGTGCTGATGGGCGGTAGCTTGATCGAACGCGGTGGGCACAATCCGATTGAACCAGCAGCGCTCGGTAAAGCGACGTTGATTGGCCCTAATTACACCAATTTTGCTGCAATTGTGGACACCTTAGTGGAAGCGGAAGCGCTTGCGGTCGTCGATGCCGATGACGGCTTGTTAGCGGCTCTACAGACATTTCTGGCCGACCCTGAGCAGTGCGCTACAATGGGTCGCAATGCTCAGCAAACAGTCGATGCAAATCGCGGTGCCGTTGAGCACTTAAGTGATATAGCGGCTGGATTTTTAAGACTCTAGGCTAATCACTAGGCCAACTAATAGGCATAAAAAAACAGCGGATTAGCCGCTGTTTTTTATGTCTAACCTTAGGCTTTAGTGTCTTGGTTATGCATCCAACCAAGTATTTAGCATTTGAATATCTTGCTCATTCAAAGTGCCGGCAAAGAACTTAAGATTCAGCAAATTGATGATGTAGTCATAACGAGCATTCGCATAATCGCGCTGTGCTTGGTAAAGATTACGCTGTGCATCCAACACTTCAACGATGTTACGCGTACCCACTTTATATCCTGTCTCTGTTGCATCTAACGCACTCTTAGCGGACTTGATGGCCTGCTTACGCGCTTTGATATTCAACACGTCTGTACGCACTTTGTGATAAAGACTACGAATATTTTGCTTCACATCACGACGTTGCTTCTCTAAATCGTAATCTGCAGCGGCATAGTTCAAGGCTGCTTGCTTGCTCTGTGCATATAACGACCCTCCAGCCAGCAATGGTACAGATAACTGCACCCCTACCACTTTTGTAGTGCTATCGGTTGGGTCTTCACTGGTACCAAATGGTGCCTGATCGGCTTCTGAATAAGATGCGACTAATTTTACCGTTGGTAAATGGTTTGAACGCGCCGCATTGCGCTGCAAGCGCACCGTATCCCGACCACTTTCAGCCAACAATATACTTGGATATTTGCTCAAGCCTGAAGCAACCCACTCATTCGGATCCGAAGGCTCAGGCAACTCCATCACTATTTTTTCTTTTAGGGGGGCAACACTTTCGTAGCGCTCACCGGTTAGGTTTTCGACTGCTTCATAGCTGATCTCTAGCGCAGCTTCTTGACCTAACAGATTCACATAGCTCAAATCGTAACCCGCTTGCGCTTCATATACTTCAGTAATGGCAATCAAGCCAACGTCGTAACGCTGTTTCGTTTGCTCAAGTGAACGCTTAACGGCCTTTTCTTCTGCTTTCGCAGTCGATAGGTTGTCTTGTGAGCGCAGCACATCAAAGTAAGCTTCTGCTGTGCGCAACAGCAACTGTTGTTCTGCCAACTGCAACTGAAGCTCCGAGCCTCTGTTCCCTGTAATCGCTGCCCGATAAGAATACCAACTATTCAAATTAAACAGCGACATGCTCGCCGCTAGCTCTAACTCGTTAAGGGTATAATTTTTGTTGGCATCGACCGATTGACCAGTGGTGAAGTCGATTGACTCAGCTTCTGAATTAATCTTACTGATGTTGTAATTTAGCTGGGCCTGCGGCAGTAAAGCACCGCGAGCAATCATGACGTTATAGTCATCCGCTTCGCGAGAAGCGCGCGCCGAGGCCACTTCAGGATCGTTACTGGCTGCTTGTTCATAAATGGTGCTAAGGTCAGCAGCGCTAGCAAGGGTCGACGCTAGCAGGGCTGAGGTAATCGAAAGCAATTTTTTCATACTAGTGCCTTTCGCAACGGGCGGTGTAAAAATAGAGTATTTGGATTCTACCAGAAAAAATCCAATCTACCCGGCGAGGATTGTTCCACATTTAAGAACACAGAGTGCTGTCACCGTCGGGTTTTACATTCTTATTCAGTAATATAGGTAGGTCAAGCATGGCAGAAATCCCCACCACATTTGATGCCGCTGATATTGTAGTTGAAGATCGTAGCGTCCTATTCAAACGCTTCTTTGCTATTGAAAAAATTCGCCTCAAGCACAAAACCTTTGCCGGAGATTGGACGGAAAGCTTCGAACGTGAGTTATTCGAACGAGGCGAGGCAGTATGCGTACTACTGTTCGATCCTAAACGCGATTGCGTCGTGCTCACCGAGCAATTTCGGATAGGAGCGTTAGCCGATGAGCGTTCACCTTGGTTGTTAGAATTAGTGGCCGGTATGGTTGAAGAGGGTGAAAGCTACGAAGACGTGGCCGCGAGAGAAACAGAAGAAGAAGCTGGATGCCAGTTCACAAAATTACATCCTATATGTCGCTATTGGGTATCTCCGGGTGGCACCAGTGAAAGGGTTCAGCTTTACTGTGGAATTATCGACAGCAAGGATGTTGGCGGCATTCATGGCTTAGCGGAAGAAAACGAAGACATTCGTTTAACGACCCTATCGTTTGCTGATGCTTGGTCGGCTGTTGAAACTGGGATTATCAACAATGCTGCCACCATTATTGCGCTGCAATGGCTGAAGATACACCATGAACACATGACTAGACCTTAGCTGCCAACAAAACTGATTTGACGGGGTATAGACACTTAAAGGCTAAGAGATGCCTTACTTAGTTCGATTCATTCTGTCACTAGTAAGCGATTAAGGGATTCGATAGGCTGCTTGACCACCTGTAACAAAACAAGGTGTTCACAACATTGAAGGTAACGAGGATATCGTGATTCGTAAACGCTACGTGCCAGATCTACAAGAGTTAGCAGCCCTATGCGAAGCTAATTATGTGCGATTTTTAAAGCTTCTTCCTGATAGTGAAGAGGGTAGCGAACGCGTATTTGCCATTACCTATGATTCCGAAAACCGTGCGCAGGTGCGTATCCGGGTACAAGAGCAGCACCCTTACACCACTATGCTTGAAGTCATCCAAGAAGGGCTAAGCCCCGCTTGGATCCAACCACCCTCGATGCAAGTTCGCTTGTACCATGACGCCAGCATGGCGGAAGTGCTTAGCTATCAAAATCAGCATAGATTCGATGGTCGCTACCAGTATCCGAATCCACAAATGCGCCTACCTGACGAAAAAGTACAACTCAATCGCTTTCTTGCTGATTGGCTCGACCACTGCTTACGACATGGCCACGTTAACATTCCATTCTCGTTCACCCCGACGTTTTAACCCCTCGGGTTCCTATTTTACGTGAGTTCATTGCTGAATTTGTGAACCGAGTCCGATACCCATAGTCTGAATCTTGTTACTATCGACGAATGATTCAAAGGGTATCTGGAGGATATCTTGCACACGCTAACGACAAACGGGCCGCTGCGGCTAATACAAATTACCGATACCCATTTGCTGGGGCCGGAGGACGGTCGCCTGCTCGGTATGCCCACGTCGCAAAGTTTGGATTGTGTGTTAAATAGCATTCGTAAACAGCACCCACAGTTTGACGCTTTTCTGGTTACCGGCGATCTCACGCAGGATGGCAGTGAGAAATCCTACCAACACCTACACGATGTCATGAGTACTTTTCAACGCCCGGCATTTTGGCTACGCGGTAATCATGACGAGCCAAGCGCAATGAGCAAAGTGGCGCAGGGAACCGAACACTTACAACGAGTGATTCGTAATGAACACTGGCAAATCATTATGCTCAACTCGCAAGTGGAAGGCGCCGTATTTGGCGAACTAGCGGGAGAGGAACTTGAGTTTCTAGATTACACACTCACCGAAGCACCAGGCCTTCATACGCTTGTTTGTTTACACCATCACCCGGTATCAATGAATTGCGCGTGGATCGACCCGATTGGATTGCGCAACAGCCACGAATTCATGCAGCTACTTGGCCGCCACGATAACGTACGCGGTGTCGCTTGGGGTCACGTTCATCAGGCACTAGAAGGAGTGCAAGATGGTATTCGCCTGATGGCAACGCCCTCGACCTGCATCCAGTTTGAACCAAATTCAGATGACTTCGCCCTCGATGATCAAAATCCAGGCTATCGTTGGTTTGAATTACACGCCGATGGCAAGTTCGATACCGGCGTAGAGCGAGTAAAAGGCGTCCACTTTGAAGTAGATCATTCGCAAACCGGATACTAGTCCTTATGCCAGTTGTATCGATTGATGGCTTACCTGCACAAGTGGACCACTTCGGTTGTTTGTATTTGCATGGCTTTTTAAGCTCGCCAAAATCGCAAAAAGCTCAAGAGCTAAGCCGCTATTTTGACCAGTATCTCGATATTCATCAGCTCAGCATTCCCACGCTCCCTTTTGCTCCCGCGGATGCCATTGAGGTCGCCGCCAAGGCACTGGCCGAACTTCAGGCCAAATATGCTCGGGTATTCATCATTGGCAGCTCTTTGGGTGGTTTTTACGCCACGTGGTTGGCGCAACAAAATAACGTCCCTGCCGTTCTCGTTAACCCAGCAGTGCGGCCGTTCGAGCTATTTGAGCACTACCTTGGACCGCACACCCATTATTATTCGGGCGAAGTACATCAATTAACGACCGATCATCTCGATCAGCTGAGAAGATTAAATGTCGATACCGTTATGCATCCCGAGCGCTTACTGCTATTACTACAAACCGGTGATGAAACCCTCGACTATCGGCACGCAGCACAGCTTTACCGAGCAAGCCCAGCTTGGCTTGAAGGTGCAGGTTCTCATAGTTTCGAAGGTTTCATCGAACGACTACCGCAAATTTTTCACCATATAAGCCGCTGTTTACAACCCTGAATACCCTTAACCCGCCAGAATGGCACGTCATTCAATTGATCAATTGTGCAGAATCCTCGACACAAGCTGCACAAGTGGCGGGTCCTCGGTATACTCTGCGGAAAACAAGCACTATGGATTGCTGGCTGAGGTCTGAATGTCAAAGCAATACACCGCATCTTCCATTGAAGTATTAAGCGGCCTAGACCCGGTACGAAAACGTCCGGGCATGTACACAGATACCACCCGACCGAATCATCTAGCGCAAGAAGTTATCGACAACTCAGTCGATGAAGCGTTAGCCGGTCATGCCACCCTTATCGACGTCACCCTTCATGGTGATGGCTCGATGACGGTACTCGACGACGGTCGCGGCATGCCAACGGACATTCACCCTGAACATGGCGTTTCAGGTGTTGAGCTGATTCTTACGCAGCTTCATGCGGGTGGTAAGTTCTCAAACGACAACTATCAATTCTCCGGTGGTTTACACGGGGTTGGTGTGTCGGTCGTGAACGCGCTTTCACAAGTATTAGAAGTCACGATTTGGCGTGATGGCCAAGTGCAGCGCATCGGCTTTAAAGATGGCTACAAAGCCATGGAATTGCAGGTGGTTGATAGCTGCGCGAAAAAACGCACCGGCACCAGTGTGCGCTTTTTGGCCGATCCTAAATATTTCGATTCACCAAAATTCTCCGTCGCACGGCTTAAGCACGTACTGCGCGCTAAAGCGGTGTTGTGCCCAGGTTTACGCATCAAGTTTACCGCGCCGAATGCCGAAGACAGTGCCGAGTGGTATTACGAAGATGGTTTACGCGACTATCTAGAAATCAGTTCAACCGGCTACGAAGTTTTACCATCAGCACCATTTACCGGTTCGATGATGGGCAACCACGAAGGCGTCGATTGGGCTGTACATTGGTTACCAGAAGGCGGCGAACTGCTGCAGGAAAGTTACGTTAACTTAATTCCTACCGCCCAAGGTGGTACGCACGTTAATGGCTTCCGTTCAGGCTTGCTCGACGCTTTGCGCGAATTTTGTGAATACCGCAACTTGCTACCGCGCGGTATCAAACTGACCCCTGACGATTTATGGGAACGCTGTTCTTATGTGTTATCGGCTAAACTAGCCGATCCACAATTCGCTGGCCAAACCAAAGAACGCTTATCATCACGCGAAGCATCGGCGTTTATCTCAGGTGTCGTTAAAGATGCCTTTGCTTTATGGCTGAATGAAAATACCGCCGAAGCCGAACGCTTAGCTGAAATGGCGATCAGCAGTGCACAAACGCGTTTGCGTAAATCGAAAAAAGTCGCGCGTAAAAAGATTACACAAGGCCCAGCACTACCCGGCAAACTCGCTGACTGTAGCGGCCAAGATACCGAACGCAGTGAACTGTTTTTGGTGGAAGGGGATTCCGCTGGCGGCTCGGCGAAACAAGCTCGCGATCGCGAATTCCAAGCGATTATGGCTCTGCGCGGTAAAATCCTGAACACTTGGGAAGTCGACTCCACTGAGATTTTAGCCTCACAAGAAGTACACGATATAGCCGTGGCTTTGGGCATTGATCCCGGTACCGACGATCTGAGCGGTCTACGCTATAACAAGGTCTGTATTCTTGCCGATGCCGACTCCGACGGTTTGCACATTGCCACCCTGCTTTGTGCCTTATTCGTACGTCACTTCCGTAAGCTAGTATCCGATGGGCATGTTTATGTTGCCATGCCACCGCTATACCGAATCGACATCGGTAAAGACGTCTATTACGCCCTTGATGAAGGCGAAAAACAGGGCGTGCTAGATCGCATTGCAGCCGAAAATAAACGCGGCAAAATCAACGTTCAGCGCTTTAAAGGTTTGGGTGAAATGAACCCACTGCAGTTGCGCGAAACCACCATGGATCCGAATACTCGGCGCTTAGTTCAATTATCCATTGAACCCGGCGATGGTACTAACGAGCTGATGGATATGTTACTTGCCAAAAAACGAGCACCTGACCGCAAATCGTGGTTAGAAGCTCGCGGCAATGAAATCGAGATTCTGTAAATCGTGCATTTACGTCGCTGGTTCGCCCCATTAGCTCTGCTACTGATCGTCTGGTCTTTATTTACCGGCGCATCAGTAGCCGACGGTGATCGAAATAACAGCTTACCCACCGATTTGTTGATTTTGCTATTTACCATAGTGATACTGGGTGCTTCTGTTGTGTTTTTTTATTGGCGCCAAATTCGTCGACGCCAAGACAGTGATCAGCGCTTAAAAGAACATACTGAGCTCATTCGTAATATCCTCGATTCGCAACCTGATATGGTGTACTACAAAGACACCGACGGCCGCTATCGGCTTTGTAATGAAAATTGCGCACGTTTTATTGGTCGCTCCGCCAACGAAATTTACGGCTTAACCGACGCCGATTTTTACGACAGCCCAACCGCAGCACTCGCCAGCCAAAGGGATAAGGAAACCATTGAGCGCGGCGCCCAGTGCATCCACGAGGAATGGCTGCACAATGCTGACGGTCGCCCGGTATTACTCGAAACACGTAAGTTGCCGTTATATTCGAAAGACGGTCAATGCACCGGCATTCTTGGCATGAGCCGCGACATTACGGAAAGTAAAAAAGCGCAGAAAAATCTAGAGCACATGGCACATCACGACGTGCTAACCGGCTTAGCAAACCGTATTTTATTAAACGAACAACTCGACTACGCCTTACAGTTAGCCAAACGCAGTAATAAAACAGTTGCCGTACTATTTATTGATCTGGATAAATTCAAAGAAATAAATGACTCCATCGGCCATGCCGTAGGCGATTTATTATTAAAAGATGTCGCTCACAGACTAACTAAAAATCTACGCGATACCGATATATGTGCACGCTTAGGTGGCGATGAATTTATCGTCGTGTTAACCCAGGTTGATGACGCTAGTACCATTAATGAAAAATGCGATCAGCTACTCAGTGTTATATCGCAACCCTACAGCTTACAAGGCCATCTGCTCAGTGTTTTTGCCAGCGCAGGCATCAGCGTAGCCCCACAGCATGGCGAAAGTGTTGATGCGCTTATTCGCAATGCCGATGTCGCGCTGCACAAAGCAAAAGAACTGGGCCGCAATCGCAGCTGGATGTATCAACCAGAATTAAGCCGCAACATGCACAGTCGCATGTCGCTCGAAAAAGACTTACGTGATGCCTTAGTGCAAAACGACTTCCGCTTGGTTTATCAACCTCAGTTCCGACAAAATGAATCGAACCCGCTACGAGTAGAAACCCTATTACGCTGGCCTCATCCATTGCGGGGACTCATTTCACCTCACGAATTCATCCCACTGGCGGAAACCAGCGGTTTAATTATGGAGTTAGGGTTGTGGGTTTTACGCTCAGCATGCGAACAGTTTTTAGCGTGGCGTGACCAAGGATTAACCTTAGAGAAAATTGCCGTTAACGTCTCCGCCATTCAAATCAATGGTAGCTTTGCAGAAAGCGTGGCAAAAATATTAGATGATCTAAATTTCAATCCACAATGGTTGGAATTAGAAGTAACCGAATCGTTAATGATGTCGGGCATTACCGAAGTAACTCAACAGATCCATTTACTGCGCAATATGGGTGTAGAATTCTCGATTGATGATTTTGGTACAGGCTACTCTTCATTAAGCAAAATCAAGTCAATGCCGGTTAGCGTATTGAAAATTGACCAATCATTTGTACGCGATATTAGCGATGAATCCAGCGACTACGAAATAGCCCGCGCAATTATTATGATGGCAAAGAGCTTAGGTCTATCAGTGGTTGCGGAAGGTGTAGAAAGCCAGATTCAAGAAGATACGTTACATCGCTTGGGTTGCGATTGGTTGCAAGGGTACTTCTATGGCAATCCATTGAGTGGTGAAGAATTTTTAACAAAATATAATACTAACCAATGACGTTCACTGGTTGGCATAAAAGAACAATGCGGCACGGTTGTGTTGCAATCAGGGTAGAGTCACAATCGGCTCAATAATAGGCCCGAATAAACTGAATCAAACGAAGCGATGAAAAGCGACCTATGACGGATCAGATCAGTTATACAGACGATGGCGTTGAACGCCAGACGCTCAAACATTATACCGAGAATGCGTATCTCAATTATTCGATGTACGTCATTCTTGATCGAGCGCTGCCGCACGTTGGTGACGGCTTAAAGCCAGTTCAGCGCCGTATCGTCTATGCTATGAGCGAGTTAGGCTTAAAGTCGACCGCTAAATACAAAAAATCGGCGCGTACCGTGGGTGACGTGTTGGGTAAATATCATCCGCACGGTGATAGCGCCTGCTATGAAGCTATGGTGCTTATGGCGCAGCCGTTCTCCTATCGTTATCCGCTAGTTGATGGCCAAGGTAACTGGGGGGCACCAGACGATCCGAAATCGTTCGCCGCCATGCGTTATACCGAGGCGAAATTAGCGAAGTATGCCGATGTGCTGCTATCTGAGCTGGGCCAAGGCACCGTTGAATGGCAGCCTAACTTCGACGGCACCATGGATGAGCCTGTTACGCTTCCAGCACGCCTACCAAATATTTTATTAAATGGTACAACCGGTATTGCCGTTGGTATGGCCACGGATATTCCGCCGCACAATGTGCGCGAGGTGGCCAGCGCTTGTATTCATTTGTTGGATGATCCGTCTGCGGATATCGATGCGTTGTGCGAGCATGTGATTGCTCCCGACTTCCCAACCGATGCCGAAATCGTTACGCCTCGTGCTGATTTGCGCAAAATGTACCGCGAAGGCAAAGGCAGCGTAAAAATGCGCGCAGTCTACTCAGTAGAAGATGGCGACATTGTGATTACCGCGCTACCGCATCAAGTATCTGGCGCAAAGATTTTAGAACAAATCGCGGCACAGATGACGGCTAAAAAGCTGCCATTAGTTACCGATTTACGCGATGAATCCAACCACGAAAATCCAACTCGCCTAGTGATTATTCCTAAATCGAATCGTGTCGACACTGATGCGGTAATGGCACATTTATTTGCGACCACAGATTTAGAACGTAATTACCGCGTTAACATGAACGTGATTGGGTTGGACGGACGCCCGTCCGTTAAAAACCTGCTCACTATGTTAACCGAATGGTTAAGCTATCGTACCGAAACCGTACGGCGCCGCTTGCAATATCGGTTAGATAAAGTGCTGGCGCGTCTGCATATTTTACAAGGCTTATTAGTCGCCTTTTTAAATATCGACGAAGTGATTGAAATCATTCGTGCCGAAGATCAGCCTAAACCCGTGCTGATGGAACGCTTTGGTATTAGCGATATTCAAGCAGAAGCTATTCTTGAATTAAAATTACGTCACCTCGCCAAATTGGAAGAAATGAAAATTCGTGGCGAACAAGACGAATTAGAAAAAGAACGCGATTATCTAGAAAAAACACTCGGTTCAGAACGTCGCTTAAAAACCTTAATTAAAAAAGAAATCACCGCTGATGCCGAAACCTATGGCGACGAACGTCGTTCGCCTGTAGTTGTTCGTGGCGAAGCGAAAGCTTTCAGCGAAACTGAATTAGTATCGGCAGAAGCGGTCACCGTTGTACTCTCCGCCAAAGGTTGGGTACGTGCGGCGAAAGGCCATGATATCGATGCCGAAAATCTCAGCTATAAAGCGGGCGATAGCTTTATGATTGCAGCCCAAGGCAAGAGCAATCAGAACGCGATATTCCTCGATAGCAGCGGTCGCTCATACAGCCTGCCAGCACACCAGCTGCCATCCGCACGCGGCCAAGGAGAGCCTCTCACTGGTAAGCTTAATCCACCAGCGGGTGCTAGCTTCCTAAAAGTACTGATGGGCAAAGACGAAGAACAATATTTACTGAGCACCGATGCCGGCTATGGCTTTATTGCCACCCTTGCCGACATGCAAAGTAAAAATAAGGCAGGTAAGACACTGATTACCATTCCAGATAATGCCCGAATTCTTGCGCCTGCGCGTTTAGCCGATCCTGAAAAATGCTGGATTGCCGCTATCAGCAACGAAGGGCGCATGCTGGTATTCCCAGCCGCGGACTTACCGCAAATGGCGCGTGGAAAAGGCAATAAAATGATCAGCATTAACAGTGCTCGCGCCGCCAGCCGTGAAGAGTTAATGGTGAGTGCAGTCGCCTTCCATGAAAACGATACCTTGTTGGTATACGCCGGTAAGCGCCACTTAAAGTTGAAGTTTTCTGATCTGGAACATTATCAAGGCGAACGTGGACGCCGTGGTAATAAGCTACCTCGTGGTTTCCAAAACGTAGACTTAATGGAAGTGGTTAACGCTGGGGAATAAGCACCTAGCAAAAAAAGGGGCGTTACCTAACGGCAACGCCCCTTTTTTATCGACTGAAATCTGTTTACCAGCTAGAGACTTGATTCGTTTCGTCGCTACCGATTTCACCTTCAGCAATTTCTTCAGCGCTATTGGCATTAACATCCGCAGGCATTGCATCTAGCTCCTCACGTACATCATTAATAACGTTACGCACCATTTGCGGAACACTATCCCAATTATTAGTACCGTTAGACTCTATTTTTGACGACGCTAAACACGTAATGCTATGAGCCTCATTCGTCGATTGCTTATTAATTTTCTCACCAGCAAAAACATGAGCAATATCTTCATCCGTTAATTCGCTAAGTGAGCCAACATCACTAAATTTATTACCCGAAATCATTGCATGCTGGATACCGTTGTAACCACCGTTACTATCTTGGTCGGTTACCAACAATACGCCATTGAGATATTGATCATTTAATACTTCAAGCTCAATTTTATATGATTCGGAATATTGCACTTCACCACGCTTATCTTGGTAAGCACCTTGATCGAATAAACGTTCACCGCGTTGCACTAATTTCGTTGTTGCGTAATCAACATCGATGTTCATCCCGCATTCATGAAAACGAAAAATACCGTCGCCAATTTCTTCTAGCACGACCAATTGTTTGCTTTCGATACTGCTAGTAATACCGAACTCGGGGCTGGTATTCGTTTCGAGAAGCTTGGATGATATTAACCAAACACCCGCTGGAGATTTTAAAACAGGGGCGTTACTGGTAACCGAATTACTAGATTGCTCAGGAATGACCGCAGAATTGGCATCAGTCGACTCATTAGAGCAAGCCATGATTGCAGCCGTCATTATTCCTATGGTGAACAATCTCGAAATCAACATCTGTGCGCCCTCTTATTTGGTCATAATATTGGCGGTATTTTTAAAACGAAAGCCACTCTAACACTCGCTTCATGACACCCAGACGACCACATGTACCCTTTTGTATAAAATGAGGCAGGCGTCACAGAATCTCTACCATAGGGTTTTCGATCTAGGCCAATTCGATACGAAATAGGCAAATTTCAAGATCAGAGAGGACAATACGGCTAACCGATTGGTCGCATTCTAACCTAAAGGCCAGACAAAATGACCGAAGAATATCTGTTTGTTTACGGCACCCTTCGCCCCGAGTGCCAGCAGCATAGTCAGCATTTACCGAAGGGCGGCAATATTGCCCACGACGCCTTACAACGATACGGCGAAGCCATGGGGCAAACTATTTGGCAAGCGCAGTTATTTGATTTAGGAAGGTACCCTGGTGCACAAGCCAGTACAGAGCCTACTGATCAAGTCATTGGCGAATTGTTTTGCCTAAAAAACCCGCAAGCTGCATTGGCTATTCTGGATGAGTATGAAGCTTGTAGGGCAGAAGATCCGCTCCCGCACGAATATGAACGCTGTGAAATTCAGGTGTATATGCGCCAACAAGGACCAAATCATGCCAATCAAGCCAAACTATGGCCTAATAAGGTCTGGGTTTACGAGTACCGCCTAAGTACTATTGGCCATCGTCGAATCCTAACAGGTGACTACACATCTGTTTATCCACCCATCGATAACAATAAGGTTTACTGATGAATCTCGTTAAAAGCCTGATAATACTGCTTGTGATCGCAGTGATCGGAATATTTGCTAGCGTCCACTTTGCTCCGTTAAAGACAGCTACTTTTCTTGTCGAGTTTAAACGCAATATCGCCGGTCTTGAGCGCAAAACCATTTCCCTCGCCGATGGTAACCAATATGTTTATCTTGAAGGCGGCAAGGGTGAAACCTTGGTATTACTTCACGGTTTTGGTGCCGATAAAGACAACTTTACCGAAGTTAGCCCTTACTTAACGGGCGACTTCCATGTTATTGCTCCCGACCATATTGGCTTTGGCGAATCCTCTAAGCCAACAGGCGCAGATTATAGCCCTATCGCTCAAGCGCAGCGTTTGCATGAATTGGTTGCGCGCCTCGGTTTAGAGCGCTTCCACTTAGGTGGAAGCTCAATGGGTGGCCACATAGCGATGACATACGCCACGCTATACCCGCATGAAGTTAAGAGCTTGTGGTTACTCGACCCAGGTGGTGTTTGGTCAGCTCCGGAAGCCGAAATGCGCACTATCATTCGTAAAACTGGGGTGAATCCGTTAACAGCTAAAACCCCAGAAGAATTCCGTAAAGTATTCGATATCGTGATGAGCAAGCCCCCTTTCATCCCAGGCTTTGTACTGGATGAAATGGCGAAAAAACGCATCGCTAACTTCGATTTAGAACAGAATATTTTTGCCCAACTATCTGCAGACAATGTCGAAGAACGCGTCCGCGGCCTAACCACCCCTACCTTGCTAGTATGGGGCGCTGAAGATCGAGTACTCAACCCAGAAGCAGCCCCCATTCTGGAAGGACTTTTGACCAATGTTAAAACGATTGTCATGCCAGGTATTGGTCACCTGCCTATGCTAGAAGCGCCAAAGCAAACAGCAACCGACCTAAAAGCATTTATTGCTGATTTGCCTGAATAAAATCAATTGGCGTTGAATTTAACAGCGCCCAGAAAAAAGCGGCCCTCTGCAAATAAACAGGGGCCGCTTTTTTTATACTTAAAAGGTCGGATTAATTAGCTTCAATGCTCACATCTAAAGACATTTCACCACCGTTCTCATCCGTACCGGACGCCGAAAAAGCCAGTTGATCATCACTCGTTGCGGTAATTTCAAACGCATAAGTCACCGTGCTCTGACAGACATCATCACTCTCATCACACGTACCTTCGCCATAAATATCACTTTGACCGGAAATAATATCCTGCGAGAAGGTGTTGTCGTAAACCAAAGTTACGTTCAATCCGATTGTGCTGGCATCGCCAGAAAACGCTGCCTTCTCCCCCGCCAGCGTCATGATTTCAGCGTAATTGACAGCGGATATAGAGGTGTTGCTATTCACCACACCGGCACCAACTCCCTTCGAAGCACCAACACACGCTAACGAATCACTTAATTCTGCAAAGGTGGCGCTGGCGGAACCCACAGTAAAATCGACACCTATCGCGTATTCACTAGCGGCATCGGTGAACGAGGTGGCATCGCTAACCTTCACACCCACCATGCGCGTATTTTGCGCAATGCTGTACCCGTCCCCCGTCGCATTAGTCTGCAAGCTGCCAGACAAGCTGCGGTTGTTGGTTACTATCAGACTCCAATTGTAAGAGTCCTCAACCGAGCCACTTAATGTGCCATCAGCAAGCGTTAACGTGATATCGGTAAAATCCAATTGGTGGTCAATATTGCACGCCCACAAGCGGTACTCACCTTCGGTTTCTAATGCGCTCAGTAATACCAGTTGGCGACCTTGATAGTAGTTGGTGGTATCACTGCTATCGGTCACTTCATAATCAAACTTCGAACTGGTATTTATCAGCCATAAGCCTTCAGGGGTATCTGAACTTAATGCCGCATCCGCTGCCGGAAGATCTGCCCCCAATTCAGCTAAGGTTTGTTGCGCAAGTTGCGTGGTAGGGTCAACGTCGATCACGGTAGCGACATTGGTACTGCTACTGTTACCAGTGCAGGCCGATACCAGTGCAGCAACGACCAAGCAATAGGCCGACTTTTTGAATTGGGAGTGCATCATGATTTCCTTTTGATATTCTTATTTAATCCTAGAAGGGGATCATAGCAGACGCAATTGCAGACCTAAGGGCAATTCGGGCCCATTACCAATACGATTATCCCCACTTACCTTGGCCTCCTAGCGTTCGCGCCGTTATAATCGCCCGCAGAAATTCATCCTCCTATCCTCACGGACTATCTCATGACCTCTAAAACCGTCGTTTCCGAACGCCTGTATGATGGCTACGCCCAATCCTTCACTGTGAGCGAACTGCTGTTTGAAGTGAAAACGGAACACCAACATCTGGAAATCTTCGAAACGCCGTTTCTAGGCCGCGTTATGCTGCTGGATGGTGTGGTACAAACCACCGAGAAAGACGAATTTATTTACCACGAAAGCATGGTCCATGTACCTTTGTTTGCCCACCCAGCCCCTAAGCGTGTGCTCATTATTGGTGGCGGCGACGGCGGCATCTTGCGTGAAGTGTTGCGTCACAAAAACGTAGAACACGTAACCCAAGTTGAAATCGACGGCAGCGTCATCGACATGTGCAAAGAATACTTCCCACGTCATTCTAATGGTGCCTTCGATGACCCGCGCGCCACTATCGTGATCGCCGATGGCAAAGAATTCGTCGCCAACTGCCAAGACAAATACGACGTCATCATCTCCGACTCCACCGACCCTATCGGCCCAGGCGAAGTGCTGTTTACCTCCGATTTCTATGCCGACGAAAAAACCTGCCTGAACGAAGGCGGCATCATGGTGGCACAGAACGGCGTGCCGTTTATGCAAGGCCAAGAAATCACCAATACCTTCCAGCGCCTAAGCAAACTGTACGCGGACAACAGCTTCTACGTTGCCCCCGTGCCAACCTATACAGGTGGTTTTATGACCTTAGCCTGGGCAACCGACGACGCCTCATTGCGCAAGCAAAGCGTTGAACAGATTCAAGCGCGTTACGACGCCGCAGGGTTTAGCACACGTTATTACAACCCAGAGATTCATGTTGCGGCATTTGCATTGCCGAATTATGTGAAAGCTTTGATGGTGTGATTTTATGCTTGAAGTCAAATGACTTCGACCAATCTTGTAGGAGGGAGTCAGCGAACGTTTTTTGTTCGTACTCCCGATTACTGCAGTTTTCGTCACTGCTCGCTGTCGCTCCCTGAGTGACTCCTACAGAAAGATCCACCCTTGGTTTTAAGTCCGTGTTGCGAAAAGAACTCGCGGCGTCAGCCGCAAAACCCACCAATAGCTACAAAATCCCACCGTCACTGTTATAATCTCGCGTCTTTAAATTTTCGAACGTTGCATAACGCACGCAAACAGGAATCCTCGCTGTGAGCCAGAGTCGCCATAACGTCAAAACATTCCAAGGCTTAATCGCTGCCTTGCAGGAATACTGGTCCGAACAGGGCTGTGTAATCAACCAACCACTCGATATGGAAGTCGGTGCCGGTACTTTCCATACCGCGACGTTTTTGCGTGCTATTGGCCCAGAAAACTGGAGTGCTGCTTATGTTCAACCAAGCCGCCGTCCTACTGATGGCCGCTATGGTGAAAACCCGAACCGCTTGCAACATTACTACCAATTTCAGGTAGTGATGAAGCCAAACCCAGTGGATATTCAAGAAAAGTACCTTGAGTCGCTGCGCGTGATGGGCGTTGATCCTTTGGTTCACGATATTCGTTTCGTTGAAGACAACTGGGAATCACCAACGCTAGGCGCTTGGGGTTTGGGCTGGGAAGTTTGGCTTAACGGTATGGAAGTGACTCAGTTCACTTACTTCCAGCAAGTTGGCGGTTTGGAATGTTTCCCAGTAACCGGCGAAATCACTTACGGTCTTGAGCGTATCGCCATGTACCTGCAAGAAGTGGATTCTGTCTACGACCTAGTTTGGACCTACGGCCCAGACGGCAAAGCCGTGACCTATGGCGATGTGTTCCATCAAAACGAAGTAGAACAGTCGGCCTATAACTTCGAACACGCCGATGTCGATTTCTTATTCAAAGCCTTCGACCAATACGAGAAAGACTGCAAACGTCTGATCGAAGTTGGCTTGCCGCTACCCGCTTACGAGCAGGTACTGAAAGGCTCGCATACCTTTAACTTACTCGATGCTCGCGGCGCGATTTCTGTGACTGAGCGTCAGGGCTATATCTTGCGTGTACGTACCTTAGCGCGCTCGGTTGCTGAAGCTTACTTCAACAGCCGTGCCGAAAAAGGCTTCCCGCTGGCGACCGAAGCAAACCGCGCCGAAGTATTAGCGAAGTACGAAGCAGCCAAGGCGAAAAAAGCCGATAAAGACGCTGCCCAGCAGGAGACCAAATAATGAGCACTCGTGATTTCTTAGTAGAGCTAGGCACCGAAGAGCTGCCACCGAAAGCGCTTAAAAATCTGTCTAACGCGTTTGCCCAAGGCATTGAACAAGGCTTGAAAGACGCCGGTTTAACCATGGGTGCGATTGAACAATTCGCCGCGCCACGTCGTTTAGCCGTGCGCATTGCGGAGTTACCAGAGCAGCAAGCCGATCAAGAAGAAGTGCTATACGGCCCGCCAGCCAACATCGCCTTTGACGCCGATGGTAAGCCAACCAAAGCCGCCTTAGGCTTTGCGGCCCGCGCCGGTGCCGATGCGTCTGAATTAAAAACAGCGCCAGATTCTGACAAAAAGAATGCCGGTAAGCTAATGCTCGAACGCACGATCAAAGGCAAAAACACTACTGAGCTATTGGCCGCGATTGTGCAAAACAGCTTAGATAAGTTGCCGATTCCTAAGCGCATGCGCTGGGGTTCGTCGCGTATTGAATTCGTGCGCCCAGTACAGTGGCTAGTCATGTTGTTTGGTAACGAAGTAGTCGATGCCGAAGTGCTTGGCTTAAAAGCCGGCAACACCAGCCGTGGTCACCGCTTCCATGCGCCGGGCGAGATCGTTATCGAACACCCGTCGGAATACCAAGATAAGTTACGCGCAGCCTACGTAATGGCGAGCTTCAGCGAACGCGGCACTTTGATCAAAGAACAAGTCACGGCCGAAGGTAAAAAACTCGGTGGCGAAGCCGTCATCAGCGACGACTTGCTCGATGAAGTAACGGCCCTAAACGAATGGCCGGTAGCCTTGGCTGGGTCGTTTGATGAAGACTTCCTGCGCGTGCCGCCAGAGGCACTGGTGTCTTCAATGAAAGAACACCAAAAGTACTTCCACGTGATGAAAGACGGCAAACTGCTGCCAAACTTCATCACCATCGCCAATATCGAAAGTAAAGATCCACAGCAAGTGATCTCGGGTAACGAGAAGGTGATTCGTCCGCGTTTATCCGATGCCGCTTTCTTCTGGGATACCGATCGTAAAAACCCATTGGCCAGCCGTTTCCCGAAATTGGAAAACGTGGTCTGGGTGAATGGCCTTGGTTCTACTGCCGACAAAACCCGTCGTATTAGCGTATTAGCCAGCAAAATTGCTGAACACATTGGCGCCGATGTAGCGCTGGTTCAACGCGCTGCGCACCTATGCAAAAACGACCTTGTTTCAAACATGGTGACCGAGTTTACCGACCTGCAAGGTTTGGCTGGTAAGTACTATGCCGAACACGATGGCGAGCCAGCAGACGTCGCGGCGGCCATGGTTGAGCAATACATGCCTGCGTTCGCTGGGGATGCTTTACCGGCAACACAAACCGGTACCCTGATCGCCTTGGCTGATCGTCTCGACAGCCTGGTCGGCTTATTTGGTACTGGCCAGCTACCAACGGGTTCTAAAGACCCATTTGCGTTGCGTCGCGCATCACTAGGTGTGTTGCGTTTGCTGGTTGAAAAGCAAATCAACATCGACCTTGGCGACTTAATTGATTGGGCGTTGGCGAATGAATGGGCCACTGAACTGCGTGCCGATACCAAAGCAACCCTAACTGAATACATGCTGGATCGTTTCAGCGCATGGTATCAAGACGAAAACATTCCAACCGGCGTGTTCCAGTCTGTACGTGTACTGGGCGTAACCAATGCGTTGGATATTAACCGTCGCGTACAAGCTGTATTTACCTTCGGTAAATTAGAAGCCGCCCAAGCACTCGCCGCTGCCAACAAACGTGTCTCCAACATTCTGGCTAAGAATGGCGGCGAAAACGTTGAAGCCAAAGTGAATGCTGAACTGCTGCAACAAGCCGAAGAAAAAGCGCTAGCTGCACAAGTTGCTGCGAAAAAAGCCGTGGTTGAGCCGCTACTTGCGAACGGTGACTACAGCGCGGCATTAACGGAATTAGCGGGCCTACGCGAAGTCGTCGATGCCTTCTTCGACAACGTAATGGTCATTGCCGATGACGAAGCCGTTAAGAACAACCGCCTAGCGCTGCTAAAACAGCTCAGTGGCTTGTTTATGGCAATTGCGGATATTTCAGTGCTTTAAGACAATCTCTTAACTAGGATGAAATATTCATAATAAAAAAGGAGCCTCGGCTCCTTTTTATTTAATAGTTCAGACTCAGTAAGATAAAAGGAATTTACTATGCACTATTCAGGCTCCTGTCACTGCGGCGCTATTAAGTATGAATTTGAAAGTAACGTGATTGATAGTGGGCTGCGCTGTAATTGTTCAATGTGTCGGAAAAAAGGGGCATTGATGTCGGTATTAACCGTACCTGTTGATGAACTAACACTTGATGTAAAAGACGATGCCTTGACCACTTACACCTTTAATAGCCATCATGTGAAACATCATTTTTGTAAATTCTGCGGCATTTATACCTTCCATAAAAGTAAGGTAACAGGCGGCTATCGCTTGAACTTAGGTTGCATCGATAATCTAGACACCGATAATCTCCCTTTCACTTTCTTTAATGGCGCCAACCTGCCGAGCATTACGGAATCCTAATTTTATGAAGCTGATTATCCTCGACCGCGATGGTGTACTAAATTACGACTCCGACAATTACATTCGTTCAGTGGATGAATGGCAGCCAATACCGGGCAGCGCTGAGGCCGTTGGTCGTTTGTGCAACGCAGGTTATACCGTTGCTGTGGCGACGAACCAGTCGGCGATTGGCCGTGGATTTTTCCCGATTGAAGTATTGAATGGCATGCACAACAAAATGAGTTCGTTGACGGCTGAACACGGCGGTGAATTTGCGCATATCGCTTTTTGCCCGCATGTTCCCGATGACCATTGTGATTGCCGTAAGCCAATGCCAGGCTTAATCCACCAAATAGAACAAGCGTTAGGTGTTTCTGCTAACGATGCTTGGATGGTAGGTGATTCACTCACAGACTTAAAAGCTGGGGCCAGTGCTGGCTGTAAAACAGCGTTAGTTATGACAGGCAAAGGCGAACGCACGCTACCAAAATTAAAGGCTGATGCGGAACTCAGTGATCGGCCTGTATTCGACGACTTGTCTGCTTTTGTAGATTGGTTGCTGGGCCAAGCAGAATAAAGCTCACTTCTTATCATCGCCGCTTTATTACCATTGGGTTTCCTCGTACTCTAATTACATACAGCCTAAGTTGAATGCCCGGCTCCGCACCGCGAGATGGGTGTAAATTGGGCGGATCATAAGCCTGCGAGAAGCGATGAAAACACCACCGGTACTAACGAGTATTCAACTTGCCTTTTATGGCGCACGCACACTCTTGCTGTACCTATGGCTATGTGTGTTCGCGCTATTTTGGATGCTACCTAGCTTGATATTCATCCCCCTATTGCCGCTAAAGTTACGTCATCGCTGGGTGGCACGTCCATTTTGCCGCGTGATTTTATGGTCAGCAGAGGCGATTACCGGCATACACTGGCGTGTTGTCGGTGCAGAACATATCCCGGAAGGCGAACAGCGTTGCGTTATATTAGCTAAACACCAAAGCAGCTGGGAAACCTTCATGTTACCCGTGTTGCTGTACCCGCAAGTTCAGGTCGCCAAGCAAGAACTTACTAAAGCGCCGCTCTTTGGTTGGCTATTGAAACACATGCACCCGATATTGATTGATCGCATGCAGCGCGCCCAAGCGTTAAAACAATTAGTAAAAGACGGTGCGGAACGCTTACATAATGGCTTTCATATTTTGATATTCCCAGAAGGTAGCCGCGTGCCGCCCGGAACTCGTAAAGCCTTCTCTAAGGGCGCGGCCATGCTTGCAGTAAAGAACAATGCCCCCGTGCTGGCCGTTGCTCATAATGCCGGAGAATTCTGGCCGCATGATCATTGGATAAAACGTCCAGGAACAATTACAGTCGTTATCAGCCGCGTGATTGATACAACGAACTTAAGCACACAAGAATTACACGATCAGGTTGAACACTGGATCAATTCCACCGTCGAAGAGATATCATCGACAAAGTTCACTGGCACCATGATTACCGACACGACCAGTGGTAAGCGCTTTTAATTTAGATTAACCAAGGACATTAACATGCAGATTCAAATTACCGGTTTGTTTGGGCTTATTATTCTGATTGCAGATATTTACGCTTTGATTAACGTCGTGCAGTCACGCCGAACGTCAACGGGCGCTAAGGTAGTATGGATTCTTGCGATTTTATTCTTGCCCGTCGCTGGCTTTGTGGCTTGGTTGCTATTTGGTCCACGCGATAAATAGTTAAAACACTATCGAATACGCTACAAAAAAGCCCCGCTAAACAGCGGGGCTTTTTATTGCTTCCTAAATCAACTAGACCTCTTCGGTTCCTCGTTTGATGTCGGGCTTAGTCTCAGCCTTAACTTCTAGTTTAGCCTCTTGGGGTTTATCCAATTCAATTTTTGCACTTGGCGCTCGACCCGATTTATCTTCACCAAAATAGATGGTTTGATGAGGGAAAGGTATTTCAATATTACGCTCGTCGAACGCTATCTTCATACGACGATTATATTCACGCATAACATTCCAACGGTCGTGAGATTTCGTTTTAATACGCGCTTTGATCATTACCGCGCTATCGGCAAACTCGTCTAAACCGAAAATCTCCATTGGTTCTAGTATCTTATCCCCATACACCTCGTCGTTGCGTAAATCTTCATCAATTTCTTTTAAACATACCAGTACATCATCAATATTCTCGCGATACGCCACGCCAATATTAAATAACGCAAAACTGAAATCTTTGGTCAGATTTTTAACTACTGAAATGTCACCAAATGGCACGGTAATCACAGCGCCATCCAGATCTCTTATCTGAATTTTTCGCAACGAAATTTTCTCGACCACACCAAAGTGATCACCCAACTGAATGACATCGCCTATTTGTAACAGGTCTTCGAAAATAACTGTAAGCCCGGTCAGAAAGTCTTTCACTAAGGTTTGCGCACCAAAACCTACCGCAATACCCAGAACCCCCGCACCGGCAAGCAATGGCATAATGTCGATACCTAACTCAGACAACACCACCATGATCGACAATAAACTGAGGGTGAATAAAAGTATGTTACGAATAATCGGCGTGATGGTTTGAAAACGGCTACTCGATAAATGGCTATTTCTATGCACAATAAATTCAAGTAGAGCATTGACCCCTTCCCAAATCAGCATAAAAACCAAAGCGACGACAATGAGCATAAAGGCCGATGAGAATACGGATTCAAATGCTAGAAATTTTTCCGCTTTGGGATAGTAGTCAGATAGTACGTTGGTACAGGCATAAAGACTGACAATAGAACCAAATAAATAACCTGCCCAACGTTGCAAAGAGAATAATGTTTGAAAACGATCTCGGCTTAACTCAAGACGCTTAGCAATTTTGCGCATACGTTTTTCTAAGCGAACGGCCAACATGCCATTTAAAAAGACAAAAATTCCTATAACAAATAAGGCGACCAGTAAAACCAGTAGATCTCCTATCAAAGAATCACTAAACCCATAAGAATTTAAAATTCGCATTAATTCATTGGCTAGACCATTACCGGTACTGTCTAAATCAATCAGACCCTCCACTAACGAATCAGTCTTAGCTGGCTCATTTACCTCCAGCAACAGCTTGAGCTTATCTACTAGTGCTCCCCTATCGGCTTCGCTTTCAAGGGTTGAAATTAAATTCTCTATCTTTTGAGTTTCGGTATGGGCCGTTACTTCTTCTGCATGAATATCCGCCACAGGCGGTTCGGCAAAAGCCATACTGGAAAATAAAACGGCACATACAAACCATAAATGTCGCATACTGACTCCATGCGGATGAGATTTAAACATAAGTATATCGGCTAACGCAGTGCAGTTGGGGTCCAATTGCCCGCTGTGTGACGCCACCTTCTGAATGACGTCATACTCTTTAATAGGCGGTGGCCCTAACTGACCTTGAGTTAGCCTACGATTTTCGGTTAAAACGATGACAAACACTCATTCATCCAATTGGAGAGTTCGTATGGCGACTATCGCCGAATCGACGCATAAACACATCCAAGTTCGTAAAATGGACTTCGCTTTCGATGCCATCGACAAAATGGATTGGTATCGTAACAACCCCTTTATGACAGCGTTCATGACCGTGCTGTCGGGCACCTTTCCACCGGGCGAGCAAATGTTCATTGAATCGGTGAGAGCCTTCAAAGATAAGGTGACCGATCCCCAATTGCTGCAGGATATCCAAGATTTTACTCGCCAAGAAGCGCACCACACCAATCAGCACAAGCTCGCCAATCTAAAGCTACAATCCTTGGGCTGGAATGCACTAGCCATTGAGAAACGAGTAGAACGAGCCATTGGGTTTCTAAATAACAAGCGCTCAGCCAGAGAGCGCTTAGCAGCAACCGTATGTCTCGAACATATTACGGCCATCGTGGCAGAGTATGTACTTACCCACCCCGAACAGCTCGCCGATATGCATCCAGCGGTGAAAAATCTACTGATCTGGCACGCCATTGAAGAAATTGAACACAAAGCCGTCGCCTTTGATGTTTACATGAGCACAGGCGGTAGCCGTAAACTCCTGAAGAGGATTATGCGATCTGTCTCCATCCTGTTCCCTATGCTCAGCTTTGCTCGTACTTTCTATTTATTGTTTAACGCCCGCCGCATGCCGAGCTGGGCACACATGAAAGATGCCTATGCAGCGCTGTTCAGCGAAACCGGTTTATTTACCTGTATCAAAGGCCCGTTTAAAGACTTCTACCGCGAAGACTTCCATCCTAACGACCACGACAACCGAGCGCTGGTTGAAAAGTGGAAGACTGAAATTGAGGCTTATAAGGCCTGAGTCTTCCCCAAAAACGAACTAGATAACCCAGAAAGTTGCAGCGTGAGTCGAATAAAGCCTATTATTGGCTCACTAAGTGAGCCGAATAAGAAATTTAATCGGCTCACCATTCAAAAGCACCTTCCTTGGGGCAGCGCCTAGTGCATAACGTGGAACATGATTGGATCTGGCAATCAACCGCTTGGCCGAACTTCTCCTGGCAAGAATCAGCAGTGCAGCCGTTGCTACGTGAATGCCACAAACGCATGGGCAATATCAGAAAGTCACCAAGGTGAGTAAAGCAACGGCAACGCGGCATTTGGCGGATTTAGTGACGAAGGGCTGTGTTGAGAAGATGACTGGCGGAGTACGAGGTATGGGGTCAGCCGAGAAAGACTACAATAAGAATTTATCTGTTATCGTGCTGAATAAACGCATTTATTGATGAAATAGTCTCTTTGCTATCAAATATCGTGTTGTGATTTTCATTAATGATGACTTTAAGTAATTTCTGCCCCGAAATATTTTCATACACGCTACGAGAATGCGATGCGGGAATATCTAGGTCATTCTCCGCAAGAATCACTAAACTGTACGCTTCGATTTTTTTCGCAGTTCTCTCTAGATCAAAGCTGTCTTTTACAATTATTCTTGGAATTAAAAATCTCTCTGAGGCGATTCTGGATATACTACTTAAAGGGCACAATAAAACCAGTTTATGTACTTCTCTATGCGTAGCAAGATAGTAAGCGCTCAAACAACCCCATCTAAAACCCACGCCGAAATCCCTCTAAACTGTCTTCAAATTATTTAACGAGACAGCTCATGACCAAATCGGAACAAT